>Ga0209489_105049_pt1 | contig 23487 bp, 10 predicted proteins | sample SiratrowhiteBW_FD_187527 | JGI IMG/M metagenome (GOLD analysis project Ga0209489, IMG submission 187527) | Root nodule microbial communities of legume samples collected from California, USA - Siratro white BW (SPAdes) (version 2) | ecosystem: Host-associated > Plants > Roots > Nodule | place...
GGTTGTATTGTGTTTGATTTTCTATCTGTGATGATCGTGTCTTGACACGGGAGCAGATGGTGCTGCAGATGGATCTTTGGGAGATCATCTAGTTTGAAGGATGCTGTTAGGAATAGTGCATTATTTAAAAAAAAAACTTATATATGATATTGTACATATATTTTGAAATTTCAGTTTAGCTTTATTATGTAATTTTGATATATGTTAACTATGGGATACTGTGAGATACACATGATGATAATACTTTAGCTGTTATAGTAGAAGCTTTAATTTTGTGAGGTGTTACACCAACCTCATTTTTGAACTATTATCAATTAAAGTTATTTTCTAAACAACATAAGTTAAATTTATTCCTCTGTCAATGTTAGTTAATGCAAAAAAAATAACTCAGAACATCTACCATACCACGCAAATAGTAAGAGAAAAACTAAGAAAGAATCCTAAAGAAATTAATGTATTAACAAACTTTAACTAAAATCTTAACATCAATTAAAAAAATGTTGTGAATGAAAGTTAAAAAAATATTAACAAACTTTAACTAAAAAATAATATCAATTAGTATCAACTAAAAAATTATTAATATAAATATTTTTAAAATTATTAAAAGTTATTTAACATTTAAATAAATTTTTATATTTAATAATAATAACGAAAAATATTTTATCTAAATAAAAAAGTTAAATTTAATAAGCTTTAAATTATTTTATTTAAATAAAAATATTTAAAAATAGTTTAAAATGAGATCACTCCAAACATATTTAATGCGTTAGAAATAGAAAATTTTCCTGTTAAAATATAAAGTTAACTAAGTAATTTACAGAGAACAAGGAAAATGGTGGTTGAGGTCAAACTTTGAGATATTACTCCTAAAGGAAAATAATATATTACTTCAACTAAGTATACCAGAATAATAAAAGAAATATTAATTTATCATTACTATTTATTTATACTTCTATTTAATACTTTATTTTATTATAAATAAAATAATAATATATATTAATATTAAATAATATAAAAAATAAATAATGATATCAAAATATTATCATCTAATCATAAAAGCAATTGTAAATGTTGATAAACAAATGAAGAGGTGGAATGGGTGATGAGGCACGGGTGAACGACACGTGTAAAAAAGCGAAGACAAAAAAAGGAACAAAATGGTACTTCAAATAGCCGTTACGAAACTTTTTGCCATCGGTGAAATGCCAAAAACACCCCTATCTTTTGCCTTGGTCCACACGACAGGTCGTTTGGTTCTGGCTCCAGGTTGTGAACTGCGAGTGGGTCCCTCAAAACGGTGCGCAGCGGCATCACCAATAAAGCCACGCGTTTTCTTTGGAAGTTGGTGGCTTCTGGCAGCACACAGCATTGGATGCTATTAAAAAAGAAAAAGTCAAAATTAGTAAAATTGTTCTCATTTACGAATTTATGGGTTTATTTCATGCAAGAAAAAGTTTGTTTGACAGAGACCTTTCTATTCTTAAAAGCAGATTAAAATAGTCATGAATGTCACGGTTTGTTCTATCTTTCTTTTCAATTAAGATAAAGTAAAGTAAAGATTTAATTTTATATTTTATTACCTAATCATGATTATTTTATAAATAAATTTTATTATGCAGCGTTTTACACATTTTATTATAAAAAATTAGTTTATATGTATACATATATTTTGATTTTTAACAAAGTAATAATTTCGAATTTTTTAAATGATGTTTTGTTTTGTTTAATGACACGTCATTACATTCAGTTTTATATACATTTAACAAAACTTTAAAATATGTACAAATTGGAAATTTTATTGGTAATATGTATAGAAAAAATCAATGAAAATTATGTGGTAGAATTATAATCAATTCTAAGAATAAATAATTTATTATTTATTTTTATAATTTTTTTTATATAATGATATATGATTAATGAATATTGAAGTATCGAGATATCAAAATATATAATGATGTTTGAATGAGCTTTTTATTAAAAAGGAATGAAATGTTATTTATAAATTTATTCATTAATTTACAAATTTAGTTTTATGTGTAATAACATTTTTCTTAAAATATATTAGAAAGGTAGCATAATATTATAATACACTAGTTAAATTGATATTTGTAAAACACTAAGTGGAATGGATATACACTTTTAATTTACTAGAACATTTTGTGGTGGCAAATTCGATTGCGTATAATATAAATCTCTCTCTGTTTTTTTTTTTTTTTTTTCTATAGATTCTTACTCAATATTTTTTTATTTCTGAGTTTCCATTCTTCCAAGATCCAATTACATGTTACACTAGTTAGAGCTAAATATTATTTTTATTCAATCAGTTTTTTAATGAGAGTAAGTAATTATTTGTTTCGAAAATCTTTTATTATTTTTTTAAAATTTATCATTAATCTTGATAAAATTATTTGAAAACAAGTATTATTTCAATTTGGTTAATCTTATATTTTGTTTGGCTCATTTGTTTTAGGTCTTAAATTTTAAATGATTTTTTTTTATTAAGTTAGAAGTTAGTTGAGTACAACGAATTACTGATTAAGAAAGCTAGTTATAATTTTTTTTTATATAGCATCTTACACGTGAACTAACTAAGAGAATAATATTTTAGTCACATTTAAACAATATATGAGAAATATAAAGTAACAATAAAACACGAGACACTTTTAGGTGAAAAATAAAAATTAAACGTGAACAATTTAACTAAAATTAAATACAGATAAAGTATTCTAAAGAATATTAATGATGTACACATTCAGTTATTCGTCTAGATGTTGAATGTTTGCTTTTCTATTTTGTGTTATGTCTTGCACAACATCTTTGAAGTTTATATATAGACTTTGTTTATTATTCTTTCTAGACTAATATTTAGTTTTTTTTTTTTTTTTTAAAATTTTTTTTTGTTTTTTTTTTTTGTCAAAATTTTTCTCTGTTTTCTTCATATCAAAATTCTGATCAACAAACATGCAAAACCATGTATATTATCAACCAATCATTATGAGAAAATAATAATAAAAAACCATAGGGTTGCTATAGTGAGCATATTCTCTAACCGCAAGACCTCTTTTCATATATTATCAACTATTGAAAAATAAGAATTACATAGAATCTATTATAAAATTTGAGGGCAACCTAATCATAAATTAAACTTTAGTCATGATTTTAAGATGCTTTTTATGAGTTTAGTTTTCGTTCTTCCACTGATTTATGTCGACCCAAAAAATTGGATCTTTCGTATTTGAATCTTTTTCCTCAATTCACTTAAATAAGTAAGACCAAAATAACTTTTAATAATTGGAGTTTTCTTAACTAAACTTGTCTAAATATTTATATGTTAAAATCAAATGTTGAAATGAGATACGTTTTTAATGCTGATAAAGATTTTATTGAAAAAATAATTATTTTTAATTAAAATTGCATATGTTTATTGAAGTTTATCATTCGAACTTTTAAGGATAAAAAATCATCTTAAATTATTATAATAATTTTTTTAACAATTCTTTTTTAGTTAATATTAAAGTTAAATCATTCAATCGAATATTAAATTCTTTCCATTGATATATATATACACGATATATAATATATTATAGAACTTGAATAATTTTGAGTGCGTTTGTTTGCCCAGAAATACTGTTTAAGCATATTAAAGAAAAATTGAAAATGCGAAAAACAACATTAACAACAAAAGAATATAGTTATAGTTAAGTTTTGTGCTTTGTAAGGAGGATTTGGGAAATTATACTTTTAACTTAATTAATTATGTGTATAAATAATAATAAAATGTTTATGAAATAATTGATTAAAAATATTATTAATTATATTTATATTTGTAAAATTCTTTATTCTTTATTTTCATTACCGATCTTAATAATTATAGTATTGTATTATCATATACTTTTATAATAAAATAAATAATCAAACTAATAAATAAAATAAAATAATTTAATTTTTTATTAATATACATTTCTATATTATAAAAATGATAATTAATAATATAAAATAAATTAATTTAACATTTTATCAATATATATGATTTTATATTATAGTAAAATAAATAATCTAAAAAATTTAAATAATGAATAAAATTAAATTAAGTAGTTTAAATTTTGATATTTTGCAAAGTAATTCATTTATATTATTTTTAAATATAAGTTTTTTTTTATTAAGATTTGATAATAATTTTTTATTTTAATTTTAAATTTATTTTAATTCTAATTTATATTTCATACATTGTTTTTTAAATATATAAAAAATTTTAATATATTACATTAATCAAATCCTCTCTCTTAATTTAAACAACTTGATTCTCCACTATCTTTCTCTTCCTTTTTGTTTCACTCTCCTCTAATCTAAATAAAACATTAGTAAATTATAAAAAATATAAAAAAATTATAATAAACTAAAGGACTAAATCTATAAAAAAATATCCCCTTTCACAATTTATTCTAACCTAATTGAAAACCTCTTTTAAGTTACTATCTACTTCAATACAAAACTACAAAATCCAAACTCGTACATGAAACAGAGATTATAATTTAATTAAATTAATCGACTGAAGAATATTAAAATATCATGTAAAAGAAAATGAAACATATCCAACAGTAACTAAAGAGTTGTCACAAACCTAAAAAGTATAAGCTGTTTCAAGAAGAGAGAAAGGGACTAGTTTCAAATAGAGTAAAAAAAAAACAAAAAAAGAAAGTTAAGGAAAAGGAAAACAAACGTAACATACCTGTGTCAATTATGAAAAGTAAAATATATGAAAAGTAAAATATTGATACAAGTGAACAGTAATAGTTGCGTTATATTCCTCAATTTTAATAGTTTTAAAGTAATTATGTGATTTTTTTCTTATCTTTTTGAGCTTTGTTTATGTCCATTTATTTGAGTTTTTAACAAAAGAAAAAACTTGGTTCAGTTAAACACAGAAAAAAATAAAATAAAATAACGTGACTCCACACACCTGTGATGTGCATGGAGTTGAGGTAATAAAATGTTGATTTATTGTTTTATTTTATTTTGGATTTAGCACCTGACAACTGAAATGGGCAATTACTTATTGTACCCCATTTTTTAATCTGTACTTTCATAATTAGATGAAAAGATCATATTGTCTCATCTATTTCTCTCAACCTGCACCCTACCATCGTGACTATCATTACTATTATCACTGCTGTACTATCTACAGTTAAAAAATCTTGTTTAAATTTTTTTAAAATATATTTTAAAATTTTATTTTGAAAAACAGTTTTAAAAAAATTGTTTTGAAAATTTTATTTTATTTTTAAAAATGTATTCTAAAATATCTTTCATGGATTTTAAAAAGTATGTTTTGGAAAAAAATTTATATGAAACATTGTGAATGAAGAGTGGGTTAATCTATGATGCTCGTCGCACTTTGGATTCTCAAGGACCCACTGTCCATTATCTCTCCATCATTATTTGTGTGATTAGCTAAGTTTTTTTTTTCTTTCCTTTGAAATTTCTGTTTATTCAACTAAACTTTGTTAATTTTTTGCACTTAATGTTCCTGTTTGGATTGATTAGGAAAATCTATTTAATTTTGATCCGACAAGACAATCAATTCCTTTCATTTCCAAAATTAGGATAAATATTTTTAGTAAATTATTTTTCTTAATATAATTACTTTGGCTATACTAATTTATGAAAATGATAGAAGAATTAAAGTTTTACTTTTTTTTTTCTAATTAAGATTAATTGCGTGATTTTGATTGAATGGGAACGGATAATGATGGCATGTTAGAAAGTCAAATGTAAGTAAATAATGAGAGTTTTATTTATTCTACTAGTATAAGATCCTTAATTTTAAATAATTATATTAATTATTTTATTATTATTTTAAACTAAGAATTAGAAAATCTTACTTTTAACTTTTGTAATTAAATTTTTATTTAAAAAAAATATTTTGTATTTTGTAATCATTTGAAAAAATATTTAGAAATAAAAATAATAATAATTAAAAAGGATTATAATAAATAAAAGAAAAGAAAAAAAAAGTAAAATATAAGATAGGATTACAGTAATGTAATTATTATATTTTTTGAAAAAATATAAAATGAAAATAATAAAAAGATAAGATGAGGATGAAATTTATTAAGATAATCATGAATTTAATTAAAAAAATAATAATAGAATAAAAATTATTAGTATAAATAGGTGTGAGTGTGAGATGGAGTTATGGGAGAAGGATGAGAGAAAGGAGAGAAGGAAAAGGAAGAGAGGAACAAGAGAGGGAACAGAGAAAGAAGAGAGAGAAGGGGAAGAAAGAGGGAGAGAGAGAAAGAGAAGAGCAAAGGAAGAGAGAGAAGGGGAAAGAGAAGGAGAGAAAAAGAGAATTTAAATAAGGAGACTCTCCAATCTTTTACCATATGTTTCTCCACTTAAAAATAAGGATAGAGTGAGGTTAAGTTTTTTTTATTTATTCTTAATGAGCTTATATTATGTATGTTTTAGTAATCTTTTATTTATTTTAACTTTTTTTAAGCTATATATTATTTTATTTTTTTTTTCTATTTACTTTATCTCCAGTTACACACTGGTCTTATTTACTTTATTTTCATTTACGTAGGACATATTTATTTTATCTTCATGTGCACTATCCTGTTTATCTTATTTATTTTATCTTCAATTATATATTGTTTTATTTATTTTATCTTCAGTTTCGTACTAGTCTTGATTAATTTATTTATTTTATCTCCAGTTTTGTATTGGTCCTGTTTATTTTATTTTCAAACTTATTTTTGTCTCCATTCTTGTACTGCTCCTATTTTATTTATTTATTTATTTTATCTCCAATTTGCATTGGTCCAATTTATTTTATTTTATCTCCAAATACGCACTAGTCCTAATTATTTTATTTAAGTTATCTCCAGATTTATAAGAATTATATTTATTTAAAGTTCATACTTTAATGCTTATTTTATTCTATTTTGTAATAATTTAAATATCATTTTTTATATATAAATACTATATAAAGTAAAAGTAAGTATTTTGATGAATTTGGATAAAAGAAAGTTACTTGAATGCTATGTTATTAATTATTGGTTGTATATGTTTGATTGCATATAAGTCATAACCTATTAGTCATTATGTTATGTTATGTGATTGATGAAAATGTCATGGGTATGTTTGTTGTGAAAGAGCCATAAATTTCATAGTTGAAACCGGATTAATATATGAGTGTCTGTTTTTGGGAAGTCACAATTTAGTAGACTGCAGAATAAAAGGTAGGGACCGGGTGGGGTCTAAGGAGTATTTCAAGTATGTGAATATATGAATAGTTCAAATTACGCCCTGGATTAGGATATTTCACAGGCCAAACTTGATACTGTTTGATACTTGCTCAGCATCGCCAAGGTTATGTAGTGAGTGTATATATATATATCTTTTATTGGCAGGTGGCCAGCATTCTAGAGAAAACAATTATGATTGTACTAATGCTTTGATGAGATATACTTAACTACCTATGTCCCAAATAACTTTTGATATTCAAGTTGGATCAATCAAAAGTGTACATAGATTCATATGTCTGATAAAGTGATAAAGTGATAAAGTGAGAGTAATTATTGTGGTTTTAGGTCAAGTCATAGGCCCCTATTGTTTGTGTTTGTGTTGTTGGTTAATTTATTAAGATTAATATTTAAAACTTATAAAGATCTCACTTCTTTCATGTTTCTCTTTCATATGTGTCTGTTGTACCAGTAGAAGTAGAATCTCCTTAGTAGGAATTGTTAGGAAAGAATCTTTGGAAGATTTTCTGGATGATTGACTTATGAAGAACCCTAGTTCTAATGTCTTAAAATATATAAAATAGACAGTTTTATATTTTGATGAAGAACTGTTATGATTGTACATTTATGTTAATTGTACTATATTATAAATATTTAAATAAGAGGTGAAATATCAACATACATTTATATTTATGAGATGATATCATGAGTTATAATTTTCTCTACGAAAAGTTTATTTTACAAAAAAGAAAAAAAAAATACTCATAATTTAAATAACATATAATTATATAATAGTTGGTGTGTTACATGTATCATTATTAATTTGCTCACGTTTAAAACTATTTTTTTTTACTTTTCTCTTTTACTTTTTTTGCATTATTTTTAAAATTTGGTAAAGTTTTAGTTCTTGATATTGGTATTATATAAATTAAAGTTATATCATTACCTAATTATGTTATACATATCTATAAATAACTCTTCTTTTTACTAAATCACCTTAAAAAATATCTATAAATTTCATGCTTGTATTAAAAATTCATTGATTTGATTTTCTCATAGTTTAAGTATGCTAAATTTCATATTAATTGATAAGACAAATGAATTAGTGGATTAAAATCTCAATTAACATACTAAAATCACATCAAATATCTTTATTTTTCTATTTTCTAATTAAAATAATTGATTACGAGTGAAATTAACAGATTATGCTAGAAACTTGTGTTTACTACAAGATAATCGATTATCATGTCGGCTTAATCAATTATTCTAGACACTTGAGTCTATAACTAAATTATTTTTAGGATAATTGATTAGTAGTTGATTATAAAATACTTATTATAGAACTATTTGAATAAGTCTTATCTTTTTATTTCGCACATGTTGTTTTCTTCTTTTATAATGCTTAAGAGGAGAATTACTACAAGAAAAAAGTTGTTTAGAGATCAATATTTAGCTATCAAATGAAATGGTTACTCCCAAAAGACTCTCACTATAGTTATAATGAATTTATATTTGAGAACATAAATTAATTATATGTGTAAAAATCAAAAGCAATTAAAAGAATAATTTATGTTTTTATTAACACTTGAATGCAAAAAAATAAAAATAAAAATTAATAATAATATCATAAACTTGTCAGAGTTAAGTCTTAATAATCTTCACTCTCATTTAATAAAAATGTTTTATTTCTTTCCTATAATTAATTAATGTCAACCCAAAAAACTTTTAGCCCCAATCCCTACCAGACGAGCCTAAGATTATCTATTAATCGTCAATTTTTGTAGGTAATCAACCTTTCAACATTCAATCCATTTTAATGATGCAACCAGGAAGGATGGTCAAACGATTCCTCTATGCACATTACTATTTTTATGTTTTAGCCAATTTTTTTTTTGGAAATGTATTTTATACAATCCAATTTCAATCAATCTTGGTTTAAAGCAATTTTTATATTTGTATTCTAGTTTGGTATACTGAAATACTTGAGAACTAGTTCCGTTTTGACAACACTATTGCATAAACGATTTTCACAACTTTGCTTTAAAGCTTTTAGCCAACTATCTTTCAGTTTTAGCCAGTTGTTTTATGTGAAAAATTCTTGATCATTTCATTCTACACTGACTTTGTATAAAGTTGTGTTGCGAAAGGACTTCAAACGTGTTTCATTGATTTTTCACTTGTAAACTACAATTGTTTAAAATTTTTAATTGGTTAAAATCACATTTTAGCTAAATGTTTTTCTGCTAAAATTGCTGAAAATTTTCTAGGTATTGGAGTGCCAATTGTAATCAACTGATTTACAATTTAGTTTGTTATTTTGTTGTTTTTAACTCTTCTAGAAAAAATTCAATCAATTGTTTTGACATTTTAGCTAATTGTTTTTACTGGTTGCACACACTTATTGCATTTTAGCTTGTTGTTTTATATTTTTATTTGACTGTTTGTGCATATATTGCTTGGTGATCATTGATAAATAAAATACTCATTCTTTGTCTCTTGACTTTTAAAAAGAATTAATAATTCAATTCATCCCCTCTTGAATTTCTGTCAACATATTTTTCAACATAAGTTGTCATATAACCAAAGTTGAAATATGTTTTGTAGTAGTGTTACAATATTTTCGATGAGAAGATTCAAATTCTATTCCTTTAATTCCTTAAAGAACTGAAAAAAATAATAATTAATTATTATAGTATACTAGATAATATAAATTTAATAAAATTATTTAATTTAACCTTTCTATATTAGGAAGAAGACTTTAAAAACCTATTTTGTCCCATTATTTTTGAGTTCATTTTTTATTGCCTTACTATTTTTAAAGTTATCAATTACGCCTTTTTTTAATAAAAAAATGTTACAATTTAATCTTTTTGTTAAATTAACTTTTTTTCTAACAAAATATTTGTTAAAAAAGTTATGATGTAACAACTGTGTTGTTGATATCTTACATTCTTATATGTGTTTCATCAAAATGATAAACGAACTAAATTGTTATATTTTAAAAAGTAAAATTTAATGGAGAACTTCAAAAACAATAAGGAGTTATAGAATTTTTTTTGGTTCCAACATGGTTAATATGAATAAACTCTTTTGTCTTTTCTTAAGCTATAGCTAACTACTAAATGAAAATGTTGTTTAATATAGTTGAATAATTAAACCTACACGAGAGTTTTTAGAAGAAACATTTGGAAAAATTGCAACCTAGAAGAATAAGGATTTGCATATTAAAAAAAAAGGTAAAATGATTATGCTGTTACAGTGAATACTCTTAAGACAAACACAAAAAGACAACTTTAACTACTAGATAAGAAAAAGAACAAACCAGAGGAAATTTATATTTTGTTATTAACCAAACAGATTTTAGTTTTTTTTAGGAGTCATAATTTTCAAAATTTATGATTCTCAAAATCATTATTTCTGAATATAAAACAAATCTTATATCTAACGTGAACGGTGACAAACCAAAATAATCATAACCAAGAACGTTATATTAACTTGATGATTAGATAAAGGAAAAAAAGGTGAGAAAAGTAAAATAAATAAACTACTACAAAGAAAAATTCATGTATTCATTTTGCACGCTAAATATGTATTGTTTCTAACCTTGATCTCTAACGTACTCTCCCGCCAATCCAGTAACGGCACGCGATTGAACCCTTCGTGCATTTCACGCGCTCTGTTATTGGCTAAAACCGAAACTTCGTAATAATGGCCCCAACACAGCAACAGCGGTTTCCAAAATAAAGTTACAACATTCACAACGAACTTTGCGTGTCTCTATATCTTTGTCTCACCACAACCCTTCTTCTTCACTTTGGTTTCATTTTTCAATTCATTGTTATGTAAATTTTGAGCATTGGAATCCGAAGAGTGTCATGGAAGACCACACAGAGAAGGTAACAGTTTCCGACCCCGCACAGATGAAAATTGACTTGCAGCCAGAGACGTTTGAGCAGAGTGTGGACGTCCACGCGCCGGGAACTAGTGGCGGCGCCACCGGTGTCCTACGGCAGTGGAAGAAGAAAGATATGCTAATAAGAAGCTCATTGGGACTAAGAGGAATTGCTCTATTTTTCTCTTTGATTTCCTTCATGCTTATGGCTAGTAACAAGCATGGTGATTGGAAAGAATTTGACAAGTACCAAGAATACAGGTATAAGCTCAAACATTTTTTATTTTAACATTTTTGAAAATCTGATGTGGGTTTGTTAGAATTTTGGCTCGAGATTAATGGTTTTTTTGTCAAAATTTGATCTTGTTTAAGAATTTCGTTGAAATATACTAATGCTAACTTATATTAGAGAAATTATCATATAATACGACATTATGGGATTCTGGTTAATTTTTACGTAACATGTTTATTATTTTTTTTATGAAATAATTAGTGTGATTAACAAAGATCATATGATGCTGAATCATACAAATTTTCTTAATATATTATCACATAATTGAAATCATCGATTTTTCCAAGTACTTATGATCGCAATTATTCTTATAAGAATATTTAATTAGTTGAGTGTTTAATCTTTATTATATTAATAGTATATCAAAATTAAACTATTTATTCAATGATGTAATTTGGTTGGAGTTAAATTGGAATTTTTGGATTATAGATACTTGATGGCTGTGGCAATTCTATCTAGTTTGTATAGTGGAGTTCAAGTGTTTCGTCAAGTTCATGAACTTTCCACTGGGAAAAACATGATTCTACCAAGAACTTCTGGGTTGATTGATTTTGTTGGAGATCAGGTATGGCATTGTTTCTTCTCCCATCACATTCATTTCATTAGTGCTCAGTTTCTAAACCCAACTTTATTTCTCTGAATCAAAGAAGTTTAACCTAACAATTGTGAGTTACACTTGCAAGTAATGATTAAAAGTCTGGATTGGCACTTGATACTTCTCTTTGGTTCTATCCTTAGGGAAGGAATAAAATTCTAAACTTGTTTCTTCAACCAAATGACTAAAGTGTTATTGATGCTTCTAATATAATAATAACATATGATTTTGTTTTGCAATTAAAAATAAGTTTCTCTGTGGTGTTTTGATTGATTATGAAATGTTAGCAATTTGAGATGAGGTTGATTGGTAAAGTGTTTGGTTTCAGGTTGTAGCATATCTCTTGCTATCATCAACATCTTCAGCTATTCCAATAACAGATAGAATAAGGGAAAGTGTAGACAATAATATATTTACCAACTCTTCAGCTGCAGGCATTGCCTTGTCCTTCTTAGCCTTCTGGTGTCTAGCACTCTCAGCTGTCATATCAGGATACAAACTATCTACACAGACTTATATATAAAGTTAAAACTTTCTCCTGAAATGAAAACTTTCTACATCATGTTTCAACTTCCATTTATTTCTATATTTGTGAGGAGGTGAGTATAAGAAATTTAGAATCGGTTGCTCTTAGTCAGCTGAATAAAAATAAGAAAATTGATTAAGATATAAAAGACAAAAACTATAAACGGTGTTGTGTTAATATTGAAGATAGTATTGTCTCTTTTTACATAGATTTACTCATAAGGCATTGAAAATATTTTGTATTCCTTTTTTTTTTTTTGAGTCTTTGCACATGTTGCAATAACGAGATTGTATTGTACTGTGAATACAAATTGTTTTGGTCCACTTGACAGCATGTTGATGGTGTTAATATTTTTCCTTCAATTTGGAATTTTGCAGAGATACATTTGAACTGGATCTTTTTAATAATATAATTTGATTATTATGATACTTTGCCCTTTAATGGCAAAATTGGTAGGAAATTCAAGGGAAGTTCAGTGAAAGATTATTTTTTAATTTTTTTGGTTTTATTTATTGTTTAGTAGACTTGTATTAATCTAATAATGTAAAAATCGTTAAAATATTGTCTTTAAGAACTGCACAAATTATCCAACAGAAAAATTATGGACTCAGAAATTGTTGAAAAATTGTGAAGTTATGAGAATGATTTTTATCCATGAATTCTTTACACTAAAAAACATCTTTACTCATTAAATTCATATGCTTTTCTCAATTTATCTTTATTTTTAGACTCCAACTATTATATTCCTAAAAACAATGAGATAAAGAATAATTTTAAAAAAACAAGGGCTTTGACAAAAAAGTTATAGAAACATAAAAAAAAAAATGAGATATGATGGCATTATGCAGTGAGTTGTGGCCAAAGAAACCTTTTATTCGTGATAAAGAATAACAACAAAGGAATAATGATATTTAAAATGTTACACGCCTTGTTAAGAAAAGAAGAAAGAAAAAAATATTTCAAAATAAAATACGTTATCACTTCAATTGGTAATCTAATTCTCTCGTAGAGTGTAAAAGAATATAGTGTTTGTTTATAAGAAAATTACTTCCTTTTACATAGGACAATTCCTGTCAAATCAACAATAAAAAAGAACTCTCTCACCCTTCATGGTTGGTCTCAATATATAGATGAACTTACATGTCGACACATTGTCCACTAACACAATTACCATATGGCCTTACTTATTTCACAAATTTCTTACACTCATTCACTATTCTGTCTAACATTACTTTTGCTAAAACAACTTGTCCTCAAGATTAAAATCTGAAAATTGGTTTCTCATAGCCACATCTTCCCATGTAGCTTTTATTGTTCCCCTTCACTCCATTGTACTAGCAACTATTGCTCTGAGACACCTTGTACATTCACAATCCGTCTATCCAAAACTTGTGTTGGAGAAAATTTCGAGACAGGCCCTTGAAGTTCCTGTGGCAACTCTTCTTCCACTTGGTGATTTTCCACAACCAATTTCAATTGTGACACGGGTGAATTCAAGCATTCTCAAGTAGCTGTAATTTATATGCTATCGATCTACTTGCGAGAAAACAAGTAGAAAGGACTATAATAATGAGATTGCAACTTAGGTGTAATTGAATTGACATGGTGAGTAGGGATGCATGTTAAGATACACCTTATCTCCAACTTAAATTGGAGAAGGTATCCTGTTTGAAAGCCTCATCTATTGTCATCAAATCCTGAGCCACAACCTCCACTAACGTTTCCAGGTAAAAACCTAGCAAAAGATAGAGGAACTATTGCATAAACAACTTAAAAATGAGTACATTTGGCAACTCCTTGGAAACTAGGGTTGTTCTAGCATTCAACCTAGGGAATAAAATTCACCCATTTTTTTGTTGTTGTTTATAACTAAGACAAGATAGGTGGGTTTCCAACATTCAATTTAAGACTTTTGTTGACTTATTTGTCTCATGATGATATGTTGTGCTGATATTCAGTATTTGTCTCATGATATGCTGTATTCATATTCAGTATTGTCACTTGGAGTATAAAAAATTCATTCGAAAAGATACTTAAAAATGTTGTGTCCTTATCACTTGTAATTAAAACTAGAATTACGTGTAACTTGACCAACTCTTTGATAAAAATTTCTATTATTGATCTTGTTGAATTGGGATATTTTAGGAGAATGAAATGACCATACTTACTAAAGTGACTGTTAACAAAATTTCCAATGATGACAAGTACACAAGTTACAATATAGCAAGTAATAAAATTATCGTTCTTTTCAAAGAATTTGTATAATATAAAATAATTATAACAACTATAATAGATTCAAATTCAAAACAAATTATAGATTTGATGTAATATTAAGAAAATAAAAAATTAGTTTTATCAACATTCAAAGACTTAAAAAGGTTTAACAACAATGTGACGAACTTGCCAGGGTTAGATCTCACCAATCTTCACTATTGTAAAAGTTATTTTCTTTTCTAAAAATCATCAATATCAATCCACAAAATTACTCAAACCTGATTCCTCAGCGGATGAGTATGGAGATTATCTATTAACTAATAATTTATTAATCAAATAAATAAATGAATCTTGCATAAAAAAAGGGAATCTTAATGACAACAAATGAATCACACTCTTTATTCCTAGACATGAGCTTTCATCCGGTAAATTAATCTAGATCTAGACTCAAAAGATATTTTACAATACTCTTAGGAATCAATAATCGAGTTATGGATTCAAGCAACAAGTATAAGAACGTAATTAATAAACTGATGAATTAGAAGTAAAACATGTCTAACAGGACATAGTTAAGCACAAATATGATTACATGAGAATTCAGAAATGATTTAACTTAAATATAACAACAAGAAATTTAACTCCTCATAGACATGAGGAAACCAAACATTACAAGAAGAATGATGGAATGAGAAGATTACTCCAAACAAAGCCTAAAGATACCTTCAAGAGTCAATTTCGTTCTCTGTTCTAGTCAAAGATGTCTAACCCTAAACTCCAAAAGTCTATTAAATAAAGCAACAAGTTGACGCTCACGCATGGCACTGAATTCTGTGTCAGGCGCCTTTGGAATCTAGTACTATTCCATTGATGGGCCCAATATGTGTCAGACACCACCATCATCTCTTTACTCTTAGGGTATCTTAAAATTGTGCCTACGTGATTGACTTGGACTTGGCTTTATTTACTTTTTTCTCACTTCTTTAAAGCTTCAATCCTAATTCTTCTCGTCTTATATTTTGCTGATAAATTTCATCAAAAATAAATTGAAGTAATATAAAATCCTTCCCTTGACTCACAATAAATTATTAAGAAAAAAATTAAAAATTGATAATTAAACAAGTTCTAAGTGTAGAAATAATTGATTGTTGACCCAAAGTTGTATCCATAACATCATATAAATTACTCTATCAACAATCTATAACCACCAAAATTGCATTATACTCGTTGGATTTAGGAAGTCTCACAACGAAGTTCATGCTTATTTGTTCCCATTTTCCCAACGAAATCTGTAATGGTCGAAGGAGCCTTTGGGGTAAGCTTGATACTTACTCTGCTGACAAATAGGACAAGCTGCAATATATTTTGTGACAGTTTTCTTCATGTGAATCCAATACAAGGATTGAGCTATCCTTTAATATGTACAAAAAAATCCTTGAATGTCATTCTGTTGGTGTCACATGGTATTCTGGGGCAAAATAGGAATCCAACTGGAGGTGGAAAATATCACCAGTCCTCGCTTATAATGCAACATTTCATTCTCTGAAGTTTAACTCCGAAATGAACCTGGGTTGTTGGTTAATTTGTCCTTAATTTTTCGCAAAGTGGGATCCTTCACCAACTCGAAATCTTGCCTATAAAAGGCTTTGATAGCATGTTGAGAATAGCCTCTTCCTCTTTTGCTCCTTCAAAAGTACATGATAAAGCATCTGCCACATTGTTAGATACTTGTAGTTTGAATACTATCTCAAATTCGCATCCCAATAGCTTAGCCAACCAATTTTGTTGGTTTTGAGTGGAGATCCTCTATTCCAATAGATACCTCAAGCTCCTTTGGTCAGCGTATACGGTAAACTTTTATCCCAGGGAATATGATCTCCAATGTTGTATAGCTAACACCAGAGCCATTAATTCTTTTTCATATATGGATTTTGTTGCTGAAGTTTCGACCAAAGCTTTGCTTTGTTTTGTGAAAGAACAACTATTGTTCCCTTGCCCGAAGTGTCAAATTCAATGCAAAATAGTTTATCAAAATTGGACATCACTAAAATTCGTGTTGTAGTTATAACTCCCTTAAGTTGTTATATTTCCTTCATACCTTCTTTTGTCCACCCGAAATTCCCCTTTTTAAGAAGCAGTGTCAGTGGTCTCACCATTTTTTCACAGTTGCATATAAATCTTTTATAGTAACTCGTGAGACCAAAAACCCTCTCAATGCCTTCAACAATTTGGGCTTTGGCTAATTCATTATGGCTGAAATATTTTGTGTCCATATACACTCTCTTCCCAAAAGTTACATGACCCAAGTACAACACTTTGATTTTTCTAAATTTACACTTCTTCATATTCGCATAAAATTGGTGTTGTTGGAGAGTTTTTAACACTTGTTCCAGTTGTATCAAGTGCTCCTCCCACGTTTTGCTATATATCAAAATATCTTCAAAGAAGACTAAGACAAATCTTCTTAAATGTGGTTATAATATGGTATTTATAGTGCATCGGAACACGACATATGTGTTAGTTAATAAGAAAGGCATCACTATAGTGTTCATTTTGAGTACAAAAATCAGTCTTTTGTATATCAAATTTGTGCATGTGAATCAAGTGATACCTGAAATCCACTTTCGAGAAACATTGAGCTCCATGCAATTCATCCAATAATTTTTCTATAATTAGATTCAGAAACTTGTTCAAAATTGTTGCTTTATTCATTGTCTGATAGTCTACACAAAACCTATATCTTCCATCCTTCTACTTCACTAAGATAATCGAGCTGAAGTATGGGCTATTAGTTGGGTTAATAATTCTTTATTTCAATATTCCCTCCGCTTGGTTTTATCTCAATTTTCAACACATGCAGATATCTCTACAGTCTCACATTAATGACATCTATTCCATATTTAATTGGGATCTTATGGTGCACCTCTCTATTAGGTAGCAATCCTCTCAACTTATAAAAATTCCCCCCACTCTTTCAAAACCCCAACTCCCTTCTTTGTTGCATTAATAAACCATAATTCTACACTTCTTCCAAGGTTGGATCAACAATACCAATCCTCTAAAGATGGATGCAACTTCAATTTCTTTCTACTTCTTTAAAGCTTGGGAGTCACCAAAGTCTTAGTCAACATGTGATCTCTTTGGATTTCAATAGTTTGTCCCCCCGTGCTAAACTTCATAGTTAGTGTTCCCATTTCACCTTCACGTCACCTAGGGTAGCCAACCACGCTACCCCTAAAATCAGATCCACTCCTCTCAATTCAAATAAGAAAAAGGTCTCATTAATGGTGTGGTTTTCCAATTGCACCTCCACATCCTTGCAGTATCCTCTAGTCATTTTCTTATGCTTATCTCCTAATCTCACACTATATGAAGGGGTCAATTTCACATTTTGCCGAAGTTGTTAAACCAATTTAGATGAAATAAAATTGTGACTTGCCCAACTATCAATGAAAACCAACATTTATCTACCCTTCACTCCACTTGTAACTTCGTAGTTTTGGGTTATGCACTCCTTTTGCAAAAAATAAAAAATAAATAAGTCCATATGTTGACACTCCTAGTTCTCGTATTGTTTCTTCAGTTTTTCTATGTTGTTCCCCAACTCCACTAGACTCATCTCCCATGTTTCTCCAGTATCCTCATTAGTGGAAGAAGCTTGTGCCACTCCTTTTTCTTCTTCAATGTTGATTCACGTTTTGAATTTTCTTTGCATGGATATGATAAAGTGTTGTAGAAGCATGAATGTAGAAGTGTCAGGTTATGGTTTGTGATGGAAAAATGTTTGATCTAGGTGAGGTTTGGCCAACACTCTAAGAAGAGTCTAGAAGTTCTCAAGAAAGAGACTACTCTAGAAATAACTTTGTCAAGTAGAAGAAGCTCCAAATTTTGGACAACATTTCATTACTACAATCAAAGTTAAAATTTACAAATCTAGACATCTAAGCTTGTGGCATAAGCTACAAACATTCTCTCCACTCACATAGTGACATGTGGCAACAATAATTGTTGAGCAAATTTCAAAATTTCTCCATTCACACAGTGACATGTGGCAATGACAGCTTGCAGTCCAAGCTTTAAAATCCTCCAAATGAGAGGATTCCATGTGGCACAAATGAGTGAGGCACTACTTTCCATGTCATAACCTAGCTTGGCATCCAAACTTTATACTAAATCCTAGCTTGGCAAGCAAACCTCTTTTAGATGTCTTAGGGTTGCATTGGACTTAAGGAGGTCCAAATATTACCTTAGATATGCTAAGTTATTTTATTCTAAACCTAATCTACTCATGGCCCAAATAGAAACCAATAATCCTATTCTACTTGGCCCAAAATAAATTCCCAAACTACTCTGTACATTATTTACATATAGAGGTCTTGTATTTTTTATACTCCAAAAACTCTAAAGTGATTTATTCAAGGTTGAAATTAGGCCCAAAAGACTAATTGAAGGTCCAAACAGACTTAAATAGACCCATAAACTCCTGATCAATCATCTAGCTTTATAACCTCTTTAATCTTATCTATAATTTTTTAGATGGATTTTTTTCACTCATATTCGACCAAGATAATAACTCCTATATTCTTTTCAGAGCACCTATTTTCGAGACTATAGGTCCTAACGCAATGATAGCACCTCTTATTCTAACATATTCCTCATAAGGAAGGTTTCTTATTCACCTATTTCTTAAACCCTCATGGTACTCCCTTGTTTTTGTGATCCCTTGTTGTGTTTAAAGAATCCCTCCTTACATTACTATCCAAATTGGAGAAGGCGCTAACCTATTCCTTTGGAACTTTCCACACGTGTTGTGATCCTTGTTCCTCCTGAATATTGGAATGGTTAGGCCTATATGAATTAACACTTCCTTGTTTGGAATCTTTCATCCTATCTTCCATGTCTTGGGCAATCTCCACGGCTCTCATGAAATCTTTTGGATCATAGGATCTGATTTGGTTTTGCATCTTTAGTTGTAATCCTGCATAAAAATATATTAACAGTTGTTTCTCAAACATATGTAGAGTTTATGACACGAAAACCTCAAATTCTTGAATATATTTATCCATCCTTTCATTTTATCTGATACCCGCCAATTTTTCAAACACTATGCTTCGTTCCCTACCTTCAAACCTCCCTATCAAAGTCATAATCAAATCTTCCCAAAAAGAATTCTTGGATTTCTAGTGCCAAAATTTGAACCAATGGTTATCATTTCCCTCCATCCTATTAAAGACCAACCTCAATTTCTCCTTAAAAGTCACATTTTGAATTTCAAAAGAAAATTTAGCCCTAGATATCCATCCCGGTGGAGTTCCATCCTCCTTTCCCAAGGTCTCCATTCACCTTCTTCCTCCTCATCAAATTGTGATCTTGGATTGAACGTTCTTCCTTCTTTTCTTCTTCATTGACCGAATTCTCCCTTTCCTTCCGCAGCTTTTTCACTCTATATATCCTTCAGCAATTCTTTAATTTCTTTCATTTCTAGCAAGTTATCTTACATGCTAGTTATACTAGTTTTCAATTTTGCAATCACCTTTCGTTGTTCGGTGGCCCACTTTTCCAAATTATTACCAGTTTTCAATTCTGCAATCACCTTTCATTGTTCAGTGGCCCACTTTTCCAAATTATTGAGATGATGTTCCATGCTTGCCCCTTTCTCTGTTGGGATCTGACAAATCAAACCAAACTGTTACATGCCTTGTTAAGAGAAGAAGGAAAAAAAGAATATCCTAAAACAGAAACACACCAATACTTCAATTAGTGATCTTATTTCCCTATAGAGTGCAAAAGAATAGAGTGTTTGTTTATAAGAAAACTACTTCCCTTCACACAGGACAATTCTTATCAATAAATAACAAAAAGAACTCTCTTACCCAGTCAAGTTTAATTAAGGCAACTTTTATGGAAAAGCCCTCAATAGTTACATATTTAGATTTTTTTTCTATCCTCTCACATGAGAAATCCTTTTGCTTTACAACTTTATGCTTCACCCAATATCATTGTATCCTACTTCTTTAAAAATGGCTCTAGTTGCTTAAAAGTGGAACAAAGATTAGAAAACATAACCAAATAAATACAAGACTAGCATACTCCATTCCAAAGAATCAAAAGTTAGAAACTTGTTGATAAGTTCTCATGTGTTAACTAAGTTCATTGGCATTTAGTTTTAGCCATGTGAACTTCGAAAACGTTTCATTATGCAGGCAACAATGACCTATAAAATTTAAAATAATTGCCCATAAAATAAGAGATATATTTTATTATTGAGAATAGCTAAGAATTTTTTAAAAGAGATATTGATATATACTTTTAAGTTTGATTCCATCAACTTAGAATACCACGGTCAAGTTTTGAATTATTCAGACAACCTTGTACTAATCAAAATACAAAATTAATTATTTTTAACAAAAGTGAAGATATTGGTCTTAGTCTTGCCAAGGTTGGTTTCTGAGTGAGCCGGGATTGACACTTGCCTTAAACATGCTAAGGTTGAGCCAAAGTTAATACTAACCTTAGTCTTGTTAAAGTCAATTTTGAGACGAATTAGAGTCAATATTGGTCTTAATTATTTTAATCTTACTCTCTAGTTATATTGGACTTGATATTAGCTTTAGTTTTAAGACTAGTTTCCAACCAAACAGGATCAAACTAACTTTAATTTTACTAAGATTATTGTTCTATCAAACTGGGATTAATACTTTTATTTCTCTTTTAAGATAATGGTCCTATAGAAATATTAGTATATAAAATAAAATCTTTATTCAAACAACCGACCTTCTTAAAATTGTATAATCATGAGATTGTTATATAAAAAATATCATTAAATACAGTTACATTTTATTTTAAAAACAAACAAAGTATTTAAATAAAAATTACATTTGAATTTAAATACCACAATATATTTCATAAAATGTTTCGCTAAAATAAAAATATTTAAATTGACAATATTTTTAAAATTGAATAACGCAATATGCTGTTAAGACAGATAAAATATTTAAATTGAATATATATTTAAATATGAATAAAATCATATATATTTTGTGAAATATTTTTTAAAACAATCAAAATATTTAAATTGAAGACATAGTTAAATTTAAATAACACTATATTTTCTAAAGTATTTCTTAAAAAAAGAAAAATATTTTAAATTGAAGAATATATTTATATTTCAAATGATACAATAAATATAAATATAAATATAAACATAAATATAAATATAAATATAAATATAAATATAAATATAAATATAAATATAAATATAAATATAAATATAAATATAAATAGAAATAGAAATATAAATAAATAAATATATATATATATATATATATATATATATATATTATAAAATATATTCACTAAATTCATTTTTTAGTTTTTTTAGTTTTTATGAAATCAATCATTGGATTATCATCTTAATGGATAATTTTGTTTATAACATCCGCATAAAAAATTTTATGGTGTGGTTTTTTATTTAAGAATAAGATAATGATTCTAACATTAGTAGACTAAGTCTGGAAAATACAAAAGAGAGACAGTAGATATACATAAGAAAACATTTCATGATTGTGAAATTATAAAAAAAAAAAAATCCTTTTTTTTAGTTAAAAATATAGAAACACTTAAAAATTTGATCATGCATCAATAGAGGAAAAAATAGTTTCATTCTCTCAAAATATTGTTACATTAAGGTTTTTAATAAGAAGAAAGACTTCAAAAAATGGATTTCACTGAGTCATAATGTTTTGGTCTGAAGTTTAAGTGGCTTCATATTATAACATTCAGAATGCAATCCTTATATTCGTATTGAAAGAGTGTATTTTATAAGTTTTAGTTAATTGTTCAACTATTCTGTAAAATGTAATTAATATTATGTAATTCTTAAGGTTTGTATTTTTCTCCATCAATTTCAAGTCTCATAAGTATTTTTGTAATTTTCATCTAAAATTTTGGATAATTTTATTGAATCTCTTTATTAATCTGACTAATATATATTGAAACGAAGTGTTAAATAAGTTATATTTTTTTAATAAGATACCTACCTACACATTTTATAATAAAAAATAACACTTCCTTTGTTTCAAGATGGTTATGTTAAGATGAACAAACACTTTAGTCTTTTCTTAAAGCTATAGCTAAGTATAACATCCCACAAAATTAAAGCTTCTACTATAATAGCTAAAGTATTAATATCATGTGTATCTCACGGTATTTCATAGTTAACATGCATCAAAATTATATAATAAAGCTAAATTGAAATTTCAAAACATATTTACAATATCATATACAAGTTTTTCAAAATATAATATTATTCCTAATAATATCCTTCAACCTAGATGATCTCCCAAAGATCCATCTGCAGTACTATCTGCTCCCGTGTCAAGACACGATCATCACAGATAGAAAATCAAACACAATACAACTAAGAAAAGGGTAAGCTAATCAAATTTTAACAAATCAAAAACATTCAATTTCATGTATCATCACAATATAAGAATCTAACACACTACAAACATGACTCTACTTCCGGAAGACTCGTGCATTGAATAGACCCCGACATATACACCTGTCATACATCTCCAAACTGTGAATCCACACGGTCCCCACACAAATGAATCATCAATCATGTATGACAGGGTTAGTCCCCCTGAGACTTTTCTGACCAGCTATATTTCAAGCTGCAGTCACCCAGTTCAGACCTCCTTCGACTCTCACCACCTAGTAATG
>Ga0209489_105050_pt1 | contig 23486 bp, 13 predicted proteins | sample SiratrowhiteBW_FD_187527 | JGI IMG/M metagenome (GOLD analysis project Ga0209489, IMG submission 187527) | Root nodule microbial communities of legume samples collected from California, USA - Siratro white BW (SPAdes) (version 2) | ecosystem: Host-associated > Plants > Roots > Nodule | place...
AAAAAAAAAAAAAAAAAAAAAAAAAAAAAAAAAAAAACTCACTTCAAAGAGCAACAACACTAATCATCATGGCCACAACCAACCCAAAGTAAAACCCAACTCCAAACCTCTCACTCACACCACTCTTCTCCCCACTTGCGGCGGCCGGCGCGGTGGCGTTCCCACTTCCGGTACTGTTTCCGCTCCCACTTGCGGCAGCGGGCCCCAGCGCCACCGGCAGCGCCGCCTTGGCCTGCAGGTTGTCCGGCTTGGTGTCATGGATCATCAGCTTCCCATCCTTGGCGGGTCCCACCTGCCACACGTGGCTCACGTTCCCAGCCTTCTCGGGAACCGCGACGACGGCGAAGATCGCTACAACGCCGGCAGCCTCCTCCGTGGCGAGGTCCCACGATTCAAAGGTGAAGGCTTTGACTTCGTCGATTTGCTTGTAGGAAGTGAGGTTGTAGCGGTGCACGGTTCTGCCGCCGGCGGAGGCGGGGATCGCAATGAAGGCCTCCGTGCCGACCATGCCGCCGCCGGCGAGGTTGAGGCCCCAGGCGACCCACCCAGAGGGTTTGGGTGGCTCGGCGGCGAACGCGACGGCGAGAGTGTGGTTGGTGGCGTTGTAAGTGTAGTGGAGTATGGCGCCGAGGGTGGGGAGGGCGGTGCAGTTGGCGTAGGTGCGGTTGGCCGGAAGCTTAAAGGAGGCGCAGGTGAGGGCAGAATGGGAAGAAGTGAAAAAGAGAGAGAGAAAAACTAAGAGAGAAAGAGTTGTGAAAGGTGAATGAAATGCCATTGATGAACACTTGGGAGAAAGAGAAGAGAGAAAGATGAAGTTGGAGTAGTTTTGAATGAAGAATGAAGAGACATATATAATAGAAGTGAAAGCTTGTGGATGGCACAAGATGAGATTGGAAGAGAAAGAAAGTAGCATTAAGAGGATGATTTAATGCATCTTGAAATTAAAAAATGTTTGGTATGTTATTATTAATGTGTGCACATATATTTCATTTCTTTTTCCATTATGTACATCATATTGTATTTGTATACACCAAGCTTTTAAGAATGATGATAACTATGTGCACATAAATTTGGAGGAAATTAAGACATACTTTATTACAAATTAAAAATATCATTCTTGTGTTTGATTTGATGATAAAGTTTCTTATTTATGTTTTAATATGAAAGTTATTTAAAGGATTTTCAATTTATGGATCTTGTTTGACTTGATATGACATATACTAAAATTAAACGTCTTTAATATCAAATTTTTTAGAAAATAGTAATATATTTATTATTATTATTGTTAATGTTTTTAATTTCTCGGGTAACACTATAATATCTTTTATAAATAAGAGTGATTTCTAACTATAAACTAGTATATTGTGGATATTTGAATTATTTTCTTTTGAAATTATTTATGATTCTTTAATCATAAATAATTCTTGTTTGGAGAGAAGATAAACAGTAGATAACTAACAAAAGTAAGAGTTTCGTAAGGAATGATTAAATTGCTTCTTATTTCTCAAACAAAGTTGTTTAAAAGAATAGTGTGTCAGTCACAATAAATTTTTTAATATGGAAAGTTTGATTTAAAATTAAATTCCACGTGACTGACTGTTAAATTATTCTTGAGGATTCGTGATGTAGAAACTAATGCTAAATACTATAGTTCAGGAAAAGCACGTTGTGGAATCTTAGAAAATAGTGTCTAATTATTTAATGAACAATTTGACAAATTCTATAATTTTCCTGAGATTAATTTAATACTGTACTACGCATTCATTGAAACATTTCAGATTTCTATTTTTCAGGTACAGATGCATCTGTTGGGTTTTAATGTGAATTTTCTGATATTGATATGTCTATTTAATTATATTTTTCTAAAATTAGTAAGTTTTGATTTTAATTTTTATAAAAATATTTATGTTTAATTATATAAATTTTGAAATGTTTTTTAGTTCTTATGACATGTGAGAATTTTAACTTTATTTCATGTAAAATGTTTTTCTAAATTTTTATTTCTCTAATTAGATATCTATTTTTTAATTTTAAGTATTCATATATATATATATATAATTTATTTTGTAAATATTGAAATATTTTTTTAATGACACATATGTGATATTTATAATGAACATTTAAGTTACGCTTAAATTCGAATAATCACTGTTCATCCGATATATTTGTATTGATTGTGATTTTGTAGGAATTGTGATTTGTGTGAATTTGCATAGTAGTTTTTTAGCCAAACTTTAAGCATATTTATAGTTAGCTAAAAAGTTGTCTTTGATTTTTCATTGTGTATCTTGTATGGTTTGATGGTGGTGTTGCAATGATAAAAGCCAAGAAAAATAAAGATAGAAGCTGAGAAATAAAAGGATGAAAAATAATCGATTTAGAAAAAAAAAATTAATTATAAGTTTTTTTTATATACACAATCAATTATGATCATCAATTATAGTGTTTTTTTAGATATAATCAATTATCATAATTGATTATACATATATTATATAAGATAATTGATTACGAAAATATGATCATGTTTAACTTTATAGTTATCCTTTCATTCAAGTTGTAGTAACCAATTATAAGCACTATTTATAAAAATTTCATTTCTTTTAACTTGGAGATCCACTTTATTTGTTTGAGTTTATCAAGTTTTTCAAAAATATACTCATGTAATTATGTTATATCTTAAATATTTCTATTGAGACCACTTCCAAATCTAGTCATTTCAGTATATAAACTCTCATAATTCAATTTGGCCTGGAACGACTCCTTCAAATATTTATCTGCACTTTATGATCTTTGTTGATGTCTTTGAAACTTCAAATGTAATTCTTTCTTGTAATAAAATAAGTAAAAAACTATTTCTCATGCATACTTAAAGTTTTGTATCAAGAGTTTTAAGTATTTTTTTCTTAGCCCATAATGAATGAGAGTTTTTTCCACCATAACATGACATAGTCCTTAAATTCTAAAGAAGTTAATCAGAGTCTTTTCTAAATCATATATTTTTCTTCCCATTCCAAATATTTTTTAAATCATTACTTTCATAGAATTTTTGGATTTTGATTTTAAGTCTCATCAACTTTGGAAGGAATATTTCTCCTCTTTGTCTACTATGCCTTTGAATAATCAAGTTTTCCCCTGCACCATGGTTCCCATATAAGGAAAGTGTCCTGGATTACCTCTTCCTTTTATTTCTTTTATGTGTATCCTTTCTTATTCCATTCCTTTTCTTTCCTCATTATGCCTCCCTCTCCGTCCATTTTATCCCTTATTTTTTATTTCTTCAATTAGACCAATTCAATATGTGTTGTCCTGATTGGTAAGATTGAAGGAGAGGACTTTAATATTTTATACAAAATTGGTAAATAATAAGAAAACAACAAATATAAAAAACAAACAAGTTGTAACAATATTTTTTGTTGTTTCCTTTACTTTAACATTCTATGAAAATAAATTCTTAGTAAAAAGTTTTAAATGAAAGAGGAACAATGTGGTAAAAACACTCAAAATTACCAAGAAATACAAAATTACAAGATAAACTTTTGTAATATACATAATTTTGATATATGACATGGGTATAAGTTGACATGTATCCATCAAGACATTTAGCAAATATATATCTAATATATCTAATGTATAAAACAACAATTAAGAGTTAACTATTGTTAGGTATTACTCATAATACTAAAAGGGAAAATGTTGAAGCGAAGAATAAACTTTATCCATTGTGGGAAGTTATAGCCTTTGTGGGCTGGGTCGGGGTGCGAGGGCTTCGCTCTTGTAGTATGGTACGAGGTATTTTGGTAATTGTACCATATTTAGGGTTATTAATATCAACTATCTATAATTATAACCCTAACTTCAATTCTCTAATAACAAAACACAGTCGCTCAAACGCTCACGAAGACATAGACAAATATTTGAACCTCGTTAAATTTTGTGTTCTTTATTTTCTTCATTTTCGTTCATTCCTGTTTTTATAGTGTTATTTTCTCAACAATTGGTGTCAGAGCCAGATGAGATGGCTATGTCAGGAGGTGATAAATTCGAAGTTGTGAAATTTAATCAGATTATGGCAGACGAGGGTGAAGGATCTGTTAGCCCAGCAAGGGTTGTTGAAGACTTTAAAATCGTAGAAACCAGCGAAGATGGAGGATGAGGATTGGGTGGATATGTAGGAACGAGTAGTAGGAACCATACGATTGTATTTGGCAGAAGAGATCATGTACTATGTAATTAGTTTATCGTCTCTAGATAAAATCTAGAAGAAACTGAAATCACAGTTTATGTCAAAAAACCTTGACGAATAAATTGTATCTTAAGCAGAGGTTGTATGGGCTAAAGATGTAGGAGTGTAACGATCTAGCACAACATGGAATATTTTCAATCATATAATCACATATCTAGAGTAGTTAGATGTGAAGATTGAGGATGAAGACAGAGCAAATTCTCTTGTGTTCGTTGCTTTCTTCCTACGAACATAGTGTGACAACCCTTACGTATGGAAAAGAAACCATCAAGGTTCTGGAGATTACTACAGTGTTGTTGGCGTACAACTAGCGAAAGCAGAATGCAGAGGAGAGTTCTTCTCAAGGTGACATTTTATACATTAAGGGTGGCCATGAACATGGAAGAAAGCAAGAGAATGATGATTCTAGAAAACAAAATTTTATATCAAAGTCAAGGGGTAAAAAGACGATTCACAGCTACAAATATAAACAATCATCCATAATATTGAATGAAAGGGCAAATGTCGAAGCGAAGCGTAGACATTACCCATTGCGGTAAGTTATAGGCTTTGTGGGCTGGACCGGGGTGCGAGAGTTTCGCTCTTGCAATACAGTACAAGGTATTTTGGTAATTGTACCATATTTAGGGTTATTAATATCAACCATATGTAATTATAACCCCAACTCTGATTCTCTAATAACAAAACACTGCCGCTCAAAGGCATTGTTGATCTTTGTTAAATCTTGTGATCTTTATTTTCTTCACCATTCCCGTGTGTTTATATCATTAATACTAATCAATATCATAAATCAATTTGTATTATTAGAATGAGAAAATTTATGTCAAACTAGACCCATATAAGAAGTGCTTTTAATTTTCCTACAATACCATGAGACACATAATAAAATGTACATTTTTTAACCAACATTTAGATACTTTGCATAACGTATATTGACTTAATCATTTGACACCTTTTGCAGTACCTTCATCGCTTGATAATAGAGATATGAAGACTAAAGACTAACACATCATATTGTCAAAAACCTCAACAAACTCAAAAATATAGAAAACTCTTTTTTCAATCCGTACAAAAATATCTTTAATTAAAATTTAGAAGATAAACTAACAAGTGTTAAATGAAAAGTAAGTTAACCAACCAAAGTAAAATACAATAAAATTAAAAATTTTAAAAATGCACTAAAATAAAGAATCTAAATAATATATTTACAACTATCACTAAAAATATATAATTTAATACCAAAAAAACTAAACAATTAGAAAATTAGTTATTAGAAATAAAGCATGATTCATCCGTCTATAAAAATCACCAAGAGTCAATCTTAGAAAAACCATGACCATGTCCACTAAAATATGCCTCGTAAATTATGACCATTAGATAATCCAAATAGCAAAATTCCTAAGAACCATGTAAACAGAATACATGTGTGATCCCCTTCACAATACAAATTGTTCAACAAAAACCAACCATATTTATAAATGAAAAGAGATTCACATAAAAGTAAAAGTAACTCATTGAATATTCGAGTTGAAAATTCTTATACTTTGGGGCAGTGTGAAAGTATAACTTGTTGGGTACACATGTTCTCTAGTGATTGGTTGAAGTAAAGTAAATTTTCCTTTAAACACATGAAGCAACTAGTTGACCTTGGAAGTTGCGATAAGCACATTTATTGGGGAAGGTCACACCCACGATAAATTTGGAGAACATTTTTTAAAATTATTTAAAATAAATTCTGCGAATTAACACGTGTGGCGAAGAAAATGCGTGTGGGAGTATTCATAAGATCACGGACCATTTTGATTCTGGTATTTCCACGCTTTGACTGACAGGGTTAGAAAATAAAATCATAAATTCAAATTAACTTGTGCATAAATTAATTTACAGAATTATTTAAAATAATTTTTAGTTTTATTTTATGTTTAAATTAATTTTATCCTTTCTTTTTTGTTATAACTTCTGACCCAGAATCACTTCGAGTTAAATCCGAAATAGCTGAAAGTGCTTTTTCGCAAACCTTTTTTGCGTGTGGATAAGCCACGAGCCGTGCGAATTTCCGTCGTCTTTTTCACTTCGCTGACACGCGCACCTTTATTTGTTCTTTTTCTCCTTTTTTTAGAAGACTTTTATAAAATTGAAATACAGAATAAATTGGAGAAAAAAAAAGTTATTTTGGTCCTTATGTTTTTATGGTAATTTTTACTTTATTCCTTTGGATTTTTTCATCTTTTAAGTTAATAATCTTATTGAATTTGTTTTCTTTCGATTTGATACTAGCACTAATTTTAGAGACTGTTCTTATAATAACAGTTAAAAATTGTCACTATATTTAATGTTTTGTTATTGTAATTAATTTAAATATAGTAACGATTTCAAACTCTAGGAGTATATTTATGAGATCTTTCAAAGTTATTATGAGCCTTAACATCTCAAAATGATGAACCTTCCTTCTCAAATTATATCAAAACCAAATCTTAAATCTCCAAAACAGACAAACAATGAAAAAAAAAAATATCAATTTAGTCTTGAGTGTGGTCAATTTAGTTTTTTAAGAAAGTAAAATATATTAATTGACATGATCAACCTTATGAGAAATGTTCGACTAATTAGAGATGATGGTTTTCCACTTGGATATATGCTACGAATTGGGTTAGGTGAAAACCACATTAATGCTCACATTAGTTGTGATTTCATCATAATGAAATACATGCATACTTAACATTAATGGTATTTATAAAAGTATGGGGGATAAAAAAAAGTCAAAGGTGACCTTAACCTATTTGAGAATAATAGTAGGATAGATTAAATGTTTTACAAAAACGTTTAAAGTTTCATGAAGAGACTAGAGATATAAATTTATGTAAAAAAAAAAAAAAAAAATATAAATAAAAAAAAATAAAAAAAAAAAAAAAAAAAAACTACGTAAGCTAACATAATTGATTACCTTACGATTTTTATTACAACTTCAGTATAAATTGATTTAATAATCAAGTATAGATGTCACGTAATTTAAATTGTGGGTATTTTTTCATTTTTTGTTTATATATTACACAACAATAATAAATAATTAAAATAATAAATAATAATAAATAATAATATTAATAACAAATGAATTTATCACTTTTTTTAATTCAAATAATTTTCCTTTTTTTTTTCTTTTCTACTTTTGTCACTCTCTTATTTCTCATTGCATCATAATACTGGGCTGATAAATTGTATTTGATTATGGTTGGTGAGAACTACTTATCATGAGTAATGGTGTGTGTGAGGAAGGTTAACTAAAAATACATACACTCAAGTAAAAAAAACTAAAAAAAAAATGAAGAATTAGAGAAAATGTGTAACATATAACACTAAATATAGAGCAAGACTAAGATGTGAATCATTATTTATTTTTCTAATAACTTTTTAAACAAATATGAAATAAATACTCTTATTTTCACATTTTAAAAATATAAGAAAATTGTGAAACTAATCAATCGATTTTTGAAATGTTCCAAAAATTGACAACTAATCATTACTTATTTTAATAGTTGATTTTTTGTCATGTATTTGATGTTCTGAAACATGTTCCCCACATGTTAGATTAAGTTGCCATGCTTTACATCTTTATGGGACCAACTCTTGCCACAAAATAATTGCACGAAATTAGAATTATCAAATATTGTAAACATATATAAACCTTACTAATGACACCTTTAATTCATCGTCATGATAATCATGATCACATGAGCATACAGGTAAATATAAAATAAACAAATAAATAATAGTTTGTGTTTTATACAAATTAGTTTCTTTCTTTTTATTTACAATAATTAATTAATAATGAGATGATTTTGATAACTATTTTTTTGTGGACATATTTTCTTATCTTTCCTATTATTATCTTCATCAATCGGCTTTCTAATTTTCATAATCCATAATAAATTATTCATAACAAGTAGTCGTAGCGAAAGATTATTTTATTGTATGATTTTCGTGTCCTGTTTTTGTAACTTACATATTTTACTTCAATTTCAGCCTCTATATTTTAGTAATAGTTTATTATTATAATAATTATATCAAAAAAATTAATTGCATTTATTACATTTTAATCTCATAAGAAAATATGAATATATAGATACTTTTGCGTTTTTTTTTTACTAGTAATATGTACTATTATACTATCGCTAACTAATAAATGTTTTTACTAAATGAAATAAAATTTATATTTATGTTTTTACTAAATGAAATGAAATTTATATGAATATGTAATATGAAACTACTATAAAAAAAAAGTTAAATTATTAATGAAATTTTATTGACGAAACTTTATTTGTTTGGTAAAATATCATTATTGATAATTTTATCGACAGATATCATTTATCGATAAATTTATCGATGAATTTATCCTAAATTTGTCAGTAATTACCAACGGATTCAAAAATATGTCAGAAATTCGTCGGTAATTACTGACGGACTCAGAAATCCGTCGGTAAATTTACATATAATCAATTTATCGACAAATTTTGGGTGTTTCCGATGGATTTGTCTCGTCAGTAACTTTTTTTTTTGTAGTGAACAAGAAATATGACTGATCATTGAATAAAAAAATCAGACTAAACCCAATTTTAGGTGAATTTACATAAATTTTATTTTATAAAAATACAAATTCTACATTTCATAAAATTTCACAAATATTAAACTATCTTAAGGTATGAAGGATTGTTGGTGCTCACGTTTCAAGAAATCTGACCACACTTAGAAGACTTGTTTCAAGCTACATGGAAAGGAGAAAACTCTTAATTGTTTAGTGAAATTAAAATGAGAATCCTTAAAGACTTATCAGACAACTTTAGATTTTGGAAATTTTGACAAGACTCTTTCATCCTCTTCAATTAAAGAAAAAATGCTTGCATTACGTGCTGAAATTGAACATCTAAAATTTCTCATGGAGTTTATCAGTAAGCCACCTTCTAATACTTGCTCTGTAACCATGACTAGAAGCACTTCAATTCCACTTTTAATATTTCTAAAAATATATGTAACGACTCTTGGGTTCTAGACTCTGGTGGCATAGACCATATGATCCTCAATAATCTCTTTTAACATCATATGTTCCTCTTCTTGGTAACCACATTATATTGTTAAGGGGACTCATATCTCAATAATTAGACATGGTAATATTTTTCTTTTACCATCTCTCAACTTTAAAGATGTCATTTATGTTTCAAAACTTTCTAATAACTTTTTTCCAAATCTTTTAAGGATCTTGCCACCGGGAAGATGATTGAAACTGTTAAGGAATACGAAGGGTTGTATTGTCTTAACAACTTGGGAACTAAGAATAATATCATCAAACAAACAACTACCTCTTATCCCTAGTCTTGCACTACTTATGGATCCTCTCAAATTTGGCTTTTCCACTAACGTCTAGGACATCCAGTCACTTTTTTATTTTTCTAAAGTCTGTGTTCCCTTCCTTATTTTCAAAAGAGTCTCTTGAGTCATTTAAATGTGATGTATGCAACTTGCAAAGCATCATCATGCCATCTATCCTTGTAGTGATACTCATAGTGCTTATCATTTTGACTATTGGGGGCCAGTATCAAACTCTATCTGGTGCTAAATGGTTTGTCACATTTATTGATGATTGATCATGTGTTATATGGATTTTTCTCATGAAAGAAAAATCTGAAGTTTTTACCATATTTATCAAATTCTTTCATATGATAAAAACAAAATTTAGAAATTCAATTAAATGTTTGCATTCTAATAATGGGAGAAAATATGTAAATCATAACAAGTCTAAATTCCTTTTAAAAATGGTGTTGTTCACGAATTCACATGTGTGGGGACACCACAACAAAACAATATTGCTAAAAGAAAAAAATAGACATCTTCTTAAAGTAACACAAACACTTCTTTTCCAAATGTATGTCCCTAAATCTTATTGGGGCAAGGTTGTCTTCATTGCTACCTATCTTTTTAACTGATTATCCTTTTAGGTTCTAGTTGCTCTAAGTCCCATTGAGTCCATCTATTCTTTCTTTACATTTGTTCTTTTCTCTTTAGTCTTCATAGTTAGGTGTTGGGATGTGTGTATTTGTCTATATTCATAGTTAGTTTGTGGAAAGTTAAATCCAAGATCTATTAAATGCATATTCATTGATTATGCATCTAATAAAAAGGAACATCGTTGTTACTATCCTTTGAGTTGAAAGTTCTTTTTATCTCCATTGATGTCACTTTTGATGAAACTAAATTTTTTTATATGTGTCCTTAGTTCAAGCGGGAGAGTTCTTTCAAAGATGAGTCTTTGGAATTCTTATGTAATCTTTTGTCCCATTCATATAAGAGTTGTCTCATATTAATACTACCTTAATATTTTTGATACTTCTCATGACACATCTTGCATGAATGTCTTTGAATATGCTCCTAACAAAGACATCTTTGTTCTTGAGTTAGGATCAACTCTAGAAATTAGTCGTCTAAAGACTTTCTTTCATATACAATACCAGAGGAGACAAAAGCAATCTAATTAGATCCAAGAACCTCTCCAATTTGTCTGAGCTAGGGTAAGCGCTCTATCATCTAATGGCACCCTTGAACCTTTGGAAAATTCCTTAAGTAATAATTATGACCCTGACCTTGATGATCTACTCAGTGCTTTGAGAAAAGGAACTTGATCTTATACCAAGTATTATATTTTTCATTTTGTGAGAACTAAACACCATTCTATGCAACACAAGCGTTTCCACTTTGCCATTGATGCAATTACACTACAAGAAAAACTAAACTTACCTACTGATTATTACCACGGATCTGTATCCATAGATAAATTCAGCATTACTCACAAATTATTACTTACGAATTTATATTCGTAGGTAAATTCAACCTTACCTAAGATTATTACACACGGATTTGTATTTGTAGGTAAATTTAACATACATACAAAATATTACCCACTAATTTAATTTACTAGATAAATTTAACATAACATATGAAATTATTACTCTGAAAACTGTATTTTTATTAGTATTACTTATATTTTAATTAATAATATTAATATTATTGTTATAAATATTATTAATGTTGTCTTTACTAATATTATAAACACTATTCTTAATAATATTAGTATTGTTATTAATATTATAGTTGTTATTGTTAATAAAAATAAAAATAATATTAGTAATAATATTATTATTAACAATAATAAAAATAATTTAATTAATTTTATTAAAATTAATATCATTAATAATAATATTATTAATAATATATTTTTTCATATTATTAGTGTTCTTTTTAATATTATTAATTATTTAATTTGTATTATTAATATTTATATTACATATATTTTTAATTTTATTTTTAATAATAATAATTTATGATTTTTTATTATTAGATTTATATTTGTACTAAAAAGTATTTTTAATGTTAATAATATTTTTATTAAAATATTTATATTTATATTAAAATATTTGTATTATTATTATTATTAATAATATTATTGTCATTGTAATTAATATTATTGTTATTAATATTATTATTAGTGTTAATATTATGAATAATATCAATATTTTAAATTCTATTAATATCAATATTATTATTATTATTATGAATTTTATTGTTTTTATCAATATTATTAATACTATTATTGATATTATTTATATTATTATTGTTTTTAATAAAAATAAAATAGTATTAATAATAATAATTTTATTCATTATATTAATAATCATAATTATAAGTATAATTATAATAAAAATAATAATAATTATAACAGCATAATGTTTTAATAAATATGTAATTAAAAAATTAAAGTAGTTAAAATTTAATTAAATTATTATTATTCATAATCATAATCATTATAAATACTGTGTGATTTTCAATAATTAAAGGGAGAAGTGTGAGAAAGTGCATAGAGATGTAGGTTGTAGGGCAGGTAAAACTTACTTCATAATTTGGCTGATGGTAACGAACCTTTAACCTAAAACCAATGATTAGGTGAAATCAACACAACTTCACTGTGTGTTTAGCTTCATTATAGATTGTTTGAACACGATATAACATCTAGAAACCCAATGATGTGATTTTTATTGTCCATAGAATTTTGTTGGGTCATGTTTATATTAATTTACTTGGAGGTTTTCATTATATTTTCCTTTTGTTTAGACCTAGTTGGCGTGCATCGTGCATGTGACTAAGAGATTTTGTGCTTTAATTTATGTGTCCCCATCTTCTAAGAATTTAAATGTTTTGACTGAAAAAGTTGACGTTAGCCTTTGGTTATGTGCCTCTCACATCATGTAATTAAAAATTGAAATTAGACCGTTCCTTGGATTTTGAATTGCATGCTTACTAGTTATCAGGGTCAAATAAAAAAAAAAAATCAAAAGAAATTGAATTCAATACAAGTAAACAAAATTGAAATTTGAAGATAAAGACGTGCAATGTCCAAGCCCTTTTAGGTGATGGAATGATGGAATTGATACTTGTTCAACATTTATTTTTAGTTTTGGTTGGTGATGGAATTGATACTTGTTTTACATTTACTTTTAGTTTTGGTTGCTTGAATAAATAATAAAATATGTAGGAGAGAGAACATAAATTTATTGTCATGATATTTTAAGTGTTGGAGGTCACTTTAATTCTTTATAAATTGATTCATTATTTATTGAATCTAAATCTATACCTACCATTTTTTTTTTATTGTATATTCATTCGAACAATCCAAAAATCAGTATTTACTGTAAAAAATATTGTATAAATAGACACTTAGATTTTAAAAGAAAAGTTTGATATGTGATATCCATGTCAAAATATTTTAAAATCTCTAATGTTAACTCAATCAATTGTAGTTAATCAATCATAAAATAACCAACTTTTATATTTAATGACAAAGTTAACTCATGAAGTATAGGCAACACAGGAATTTCTTACTGGGTAAATGCAGCATGCATATTCTAATTTACAAAATTTGTGTTGATGGCTATTTAAACATACTGTTTAGCAACTAAGAGTTATAATAATTTCTTAAAAAGTTTTATAGCATCTGTAAAGAGATAAATTAACTCGTGCTCCCATACATAAACTTGGTATTGTAAAAATGTGCTAATTTTTTAACAGTAAGAAATTGAATAAAATTGTGGAAGTGTTGCAACCATTCTGGCACATTATGTTTCAATATATTAAGTTAGACCCAACATAATAAATATGTAAGAAAAGTATTTTTTTGGAGAATTTGTCCGTAAATAATTTTAAAATTAGATAAATTTCTTTATGAATTAAAATTAGTTTGTGATAAATTAAAAAACTTAGAACAAATATTTTACAAATTAAATTATATATGAAAAGTTGGTTTATAATTTGTTTGTACTTTTTAAAAATATCTATAAAGATACTCGTCTAAATAAGTTTAAGTTAATTGTTTTGGATTATGTTGATTTGTTTTGAAGTTTTTTTAAAAATATTTTTTCTTAAAAAATAAAGAATTTACTGCTATTTTTGGTTTGATATAAATTTAGATAGAATATTATGGAGTGTATTTATTTATCTTTGGTTTGCTTAAAATGTTGAAACAGTTAATGCTATGAAAAGCAATAGCACACGACATTGGAGGAAAATGCGGTAAGAAAGTTTGAAGTGATGCTCAAACAATTAATGCTTGCATGTGAAATGTTCATCACAAGTCTCATATTAAATTAATCTAACGTTCTCTTTCAACTTTTAAAAATAAAATTTGAAACTATTTTTACAAAGAGTATTTAATCTCTTTAAACTTTACACACACACTCTCTCTCCCTCTCTATAAATATACGTTTTAAGTACTAATTACATCTTAATTAATCTTCAAATTTTATCTCCTCTGTAAACCACACTTTGAAGGTTAACTTTGTTACAATTGATCATTAAAATTTAGTTCTTTTGTAAATAAATATATACAATTTTAGTTTTATTCTATTTAATCTTTAAAATTTATCAATTTTTTATAAATAGTTGTTTTCCTGACAGATTCAAGATAAATGGTTTATATGAAATGTCAATAATTCATTAATTTTTCCCGTTTGCAACAATTCCGTTTTTACATAGTAAAATATTATAAAGTAAGATTTTAAAAATTAAAAAAGGAGAAGCTAAAATGTTTATGGATTTTTAATCCTAAATTTTATTAATGATATATTTTAATTGAATGTTAGTAAATTATACTCACACTCACAATTTTTTAATTTACAGAATATTGTATTATGTTTACATTAAATAACAACATTAATTTGTGTGAATCATGTCATATAACATTACTGACTCACTTGTGTAGAAACAAAATAATTTATTATTAAATATGATTTTAAAGCAGATATAAAATGGAAGGAGACAGAATAGGGAAGAATAAAGTATTTTTATATTTTTTCTTTCACAAATTATAATACTCTATTTATATTTACAAAATAACTCATAACACCATAAAAATTATTTATAACATTTTTTCTTGAATATTTAGCGACGGTTTAGTTAAAATTATACTAGGAAAAATCCTGAAAGATAAAGCAGTATATTATTATTCAATGGATATGCTTGTGCACATTTATTTCCTCTTCATGTAAACTACTATCATTACTAAAATAACAAATTCCAATCTTACGAACCAATAATTATAAATAAATTAGTTATACTTTTACACGAACAAGCCTTTTAGATTTATCATTCTTTTGATGATTATGTCTATTTTTTTTTAAATAATATGGTTTGATTTATCTATTTTTAACATATTCACTAGTAAAAAACACATTTTTTTAAATCAGTTCTGAAGTACATTCTACATCAATTTTAAAATCGATGTAGATATAGGTGATGTAGAAAGTCTTATATAATTGATGTAGTATATGCATATATTACATCAGTTGATAAATAAATCACTAAAGTAAGATAACAATCTTAAAAACACTTAGGAGGAGATACTACATCAGATGTGACTCTCAATCGGTGTAGTATCTATCATATTACATCGGTTGGAAGCTACAACCGATGTAATATCTATCGTATTATATCGATTGTGGCTCCCAACTGATGAATATCCCTATTTAAAAAAATTTAGAATTTTCTAAAATTCTTTGATAAAATCTCTAATCGATAAATGAAACACTAAATAATTTTCAGAATTTTTTGACAAGTATAGATAGGTGAAATAGAAAAAAAGATGTAAAAAACACTAAAAAGATAAAAAAATATAGTAAACGATGGAATTTTGAAAAAATTTTGGATTTTGAATACCCTCCAACTATTGTCGACAAGGTTCGTTACACCATTTTGAGCAACTTTTATGCTTGGAGCGTCTCAATCCGAGTTTTCTATCAAAAGTTATGACTGTTTGAAGTTTTTTCGTCCTAAATTTTTAAAACTCTAAATCTATGATAAATCTATACAATGTAAGAACTCTACCATCAAATATATACTAAATTAAGTTGTTGATAAAAAAGTTGGGTCAAAAATAATTTTCTAACTATTTTTAATGAATTTTACAAAATTGCTAACCTCTTGTAAAGAGAAGCGGTAAGAGGTGTCAAACCAAGCATTCACGGTGGTGGAGAAAGGCTCACTCATCAAGTATATAATATCTTTAAAAACATATAATGTAAAAAAGTGGCATGCCAAACATGCGTGGAAGAAGTCAAAAATGGAGCCAAATGAACTCTAGCAAAACAATAAACACAAAAATGCAAATGAAAACCAATGAGAAGAGAAAACAACACCACACAAAATGCAAATGAAAACTAGTGCGAAGAAAAAATGACACCATGCAAAACTGTGAATGCAATGGAAGAAATGAACTGAATGAAGTCAATGAAGGCACACAAAACAACTTTGAGCACAAAAATGGAGTGATGAAGCCATAGAAGCTTGAGGGAGGAAAAGCGAACACAAACCAATGAAAGGAAGAAGTGAATCGGAGAGGGTTAAAATAGGAGATATTACATTGGTTATTGAAATAACCAATGTAATGTTTTCCTAATTTTTCTCCAATTTTTTCCTAGTTTTCACCAAGTGTGCCTCGTCCAACATACTGCATTGGTTATATATCTTTTATTACATTAGTTGAACCTTTCAACCTATGTAATATATGGAATGCCAAATTTAATTTTGAATAATTTTCTTTTCAGTCTTTTCTACATTGGTTACTAATATGAACCGATGTAGTATGGTGTATATTACATCGGTTGAGGAAGAATCGATGTAATATCTTTTTTAATATTTACAAAAATGCCACCACGATTTTATTTACATTGGTTATGTTTTAATTGACATCTTATCTTATTATAGAATATGTATTTTGTATTAATGATTTTTCTTTTAGTTGAGTAATGTATGCATTTATATAGGATCTCTGATATCATTTTACATAGGGATAACAAGTAGATGTTGAATTATAAATCTACACAAACACATTTATGACTTTTTCTATATAATACTTAGATTTTTGCATGATTTGATAATGTTGTCGTGATATTTTACTTCATAGATAATCATGAAATCACTATGTCATATGAATAAATATCCTGTTTGTGGTTAACCATTACGAGGATCTCTCAAATAGTTTGCACATGTATAATCCATTAGATATGATTTTGAAACATTTAAACACAACAAACTCATATTCATAGTAACAACAAAAATATATACTTTATCATGATCCAATGTCTTTGTATAGGTGAAAGAATTTGGATCATTCATTTTGAAAGGCATTGATATAAGTGTAAATAATTAAATAACAAGTTTATGTCGATTCGATACTTTAACTTTTATTCATTTATTATGTATTACAATTTCGTACACTTGCTAAAATAATGCATAGGAATTAATGTGAAAAGAAAAAAAAATACAAGCCTTGCCTTTATAGATAGTATAATCCAAACCCAAATCCATGTGCACATAAATATATGACTTACTTTGGTTGAAAACCATATTATGGAGAAGTGGCATCGCCAGGGCTTTAAACTTCTCTAAATACTTCATTCCAATTTCTTATGTCAATATATCGAAATAGTACAAGACCACGAGGTAGATTACCTTTATAGTGCTACTCTAAAAATGCTTAGAATACCTTACAAACGCACCTAAAAAAATTTAAAACTGAGAAATGCTAGTGTTGTGGATAGTCCTATTTTGGAAGAGTCATTAACAAACTTATTTTTGTCAATCATTAACAAAAATGACGTGTATATATTGAGAAAAATAATGTAATTTGTACATCCTCCCAACAAGCATCCTTTACTTGGTCTTCAGGTTGTCAACAATTTCACTGCACTAAGGAAACACACCTAATCCTACCATCCCTCACTCACTTGACCATTTGTGGTCCTACCCTATAATCCAACCAAAAGCTTTACCAAAACCACCACTATACTTAACCTGTATTAAGAACTCAAATGGATTCAAGAACCAATCCGATAGTGATCCTTGCACTCAAGAACCGCTAAATTTAGTCTAGGACCACACATGCATTTGTGTTAGTGTAAAAGTCTCTACCTTGTCGACTTTTCAATTATTAAAAATCAACCTATTTCTGTGTATCCAGATTTCCTTTACCAATGTCAACCACATCCCTCTCCACACAAAATTTTTCTTAACACCTGGATGGTTTAAGGTAAACCCACAAAATTGACTATCAACATCATTACTTCTCACCGAAATAATCCCTAACCAATTATCGCATTTAGTCCACAAGCGATGTGCCACCTCGCAAGTAATAAACCGATACTGGATAGTTTCGTCCTCCTTATGACACAACAGGCAAAGATTACAATCCACCCCAACTCCTCTCCTCTCAGGATTAACTCTAAATGGAAGCCTATCCAATAAGACCCTCCATCCAAATACCTTAGGTGACCCTGACACCTTCAAAAATTCCATAAGTACCTCCGAAATTCTCCGTTTGTGGTTTAATTAGATTCTCCCTCAAAACTCTATAACTTGATTGAATAGAATATCTGATTTCATACTTCCCTTGCCAACCACACACATTGGAAATGTTCCTATTCCACTTAGAAAATAATACACTCTCTACTAACTTCATTTCCGTATATTTCTCTCATTCAAATAGTTCTCTTCTCCATATACTATATAATTAAATTAATAAACGTATTTAATAGTCTATGTATTTTTAACAGAGTTGTAAAATATTAAAAATTTAAGTTACTAAATTCATTATTTGTTATTTAATAAAGTTATTAAGTAAATTTAATATATATTGACATTTCCATCTATATATTATTCTATATGTTATGTAGATAACTTATTTTTTTATAATTATTTTTGGGTTATTAATTTGTTAATTTAGTTATTTTTTTTAAATTTTAAATTTCCCTTTAAAATATGTTTTTTTTAAGGAAAAACTAAGTTAGAATGCATTTTTCCATAAACTAAATTTCAACTAATTTTTCACGAACTTTGAACTCAGCAAAGATCAGACATAATTTGATTTTTTCAGTTACTGATTTCTGATACTAATACTATTTATATAAATATTGCATACTTTACTACGCAGGGAAAATTGTTGCCGATAAAAAAACAATGCAGGAAATTTTTGTGGTCTTGTATTGGTGGAAAAAAGAATTCCTTTTTTTGTTTTCGGTTTCCTTTTTGCTGCATAATGAGGTCTATAAGTAAGATGATTATACAAAATGATTATCCTAAAAGCCTGATGCATGAGTGTGGAAACGTTGAAGAATATTTTCTGGATTGCATCATTGTGTTGTCGTCAATCACAGGTTTGTTCTTGAACCTGCACATAATTTATTACCGTTTGAATGATTAGGGCTTGTTATGAGGTTGAAATGAAACAACTCAACCAAGTTTCGTGGACATTGGTTGTCACTGGACAGCTTTCCATTGTCCTTTTCTTGACATTATGCTGTTTCCACTTTAACAATATGATGTGTTCATATGAATTAACTATACATTTGTCCAACAATGATGTGATTCTCAGATTGTCACGTCCAATCTATCAGTATAGTAGTGTTTTTACCCTTTCCTTTTGTATGTGCGGGAACAAATTGATTATTATTGTGTTGGGACATCAATGTATGTCTTTTTTTTTTAGTTTAATTCAATATTAGGGTTTTAAATTTAAAATTATTTTTTTCAGCAGAATTAAGATTTTATATATTAAAATCAAAGTATTCGGATACTCTAATCCTGTACAAAATAGATACATTCAACAAGAACATGATTAGTTTTGTGAAACCCCACTTTCCGAAAACCTTCACAAAATGGTAACACATTCCTAAGATAGAAAACACACATGGGTCAGTTCATCCTTCATTTTTATAATATCCTAAAACACACGACAGTACACTGCACCTGTACCAGGAACATCAGTTCTTGAACATTTCTACCAACAGATGCCTAAAATTGAGTCTGCCATTCCACAGTAGCATCTCAACACGCATAGAGAATTTTCCTTATGTTTGGTCAAGGTGTTAGCGCACAGTAATCCTCTCAATTGTTTCTGAACAATGCCTTCCACCTCATCTGCATATACAAAAAAACAACGAAATCAGTAGGCTGCACAGCCTGAGTTTGTTAGAAAATCCCTTGATTAGGGGTTACCGTTTGACTGTTTGACTGCCCTAGCAGATCAATTGATTTATAGTCTCAGTGTTGTGCTCCCCTCAAATGTCAGCTATCAAGAATAGGTTACCTAGACCCCTTCAAGATACATCACTTATCTTTCTGTTACTCAGCACAACACTTACTAGAAAACTTCTTGATTTATTTTTATGATCTCCTATTTAGAGGATTTAGAATAATAAATTAGACGGATTTGGAATAATAAATTAGACATAAATACTAACATTAATAAGAGAAATTTAAGAGAAATTTACCTTGCATATTTTAGATTGAATAATGTTATTATACTATTCTTACATGATGTAATCTTCATTTGACACTCTTGAGGTATACAAAATATATTATTTTAATTCAGTATGAAGCTATTTAGAAGGTAAAATGTGGTAAATGAGAAAAAAAGAAGAAGACAAAATCGCATTCATTTCATATTTCATCATTATGCACTTAATTCTCTTTTGTATCTCTCGTCGAAACTTCTCGTTCTCCTTCTCTGTTGTGGATCACTACTCTCGTTCTCTTTGGTTGCCTTCGTTGTCAATCAAGTGTCGGTATCAAGTTCCAGTTTAGCTGTAGTGTGTTAGAATATTATTATTAGAGAAACAAATCGTAGAATATTAGAGATAATTAAGGGAATATAAGAGAATATCAGTAAGAATATCAGAGATAATCAAGGGAGTATCAGAGAATATCAGTATCACATGTATTTATTTAGAATAATTTCTATATTTAGTTCCCTAGAATTTTATATTAAATGAGCTATTGTAAACAAAAAGAGTACATTCAATAAAAAAACCTTCTTCCATGTTATCATATTCTTTGTTTTTTCTTGTTCACAGTTATCATATCCTTATCTAACTTTTCTTAACCCTCGATACCATCGCAAGATGGTATCAGAGCGGTATTAGACCCTGCAAACTCAGAAACCAACATCATTGTACCATTATCCCTCACAGTCGAAAAAAAACCAAAAATGTCATTTTCAAATGATGAAATTGGCAACAACATGAATCAAAACCAGAATAACTCTTCAACCATTACTGATGAGCAAATTTTGCAAATTGCAAATATGCTTCGTAATGGCTTAGGGATTCAGCAAACACAAGCCAATCTTGACAAGGGACAAGGATGGAGTTACTCAGAAATTGTCTGACGACATCCATCACAACGACACAAGGAAGACAAAAGCCACCTCCACTGTACTCATTGCGGAATGAAGAAACACACCAAGGAGACTTGCTTCAAAATCGTGGATTATCTCGAATGGTGGGAAGATTCCAAACCAAAAAATCGCAAGGCTGCCACCGCAGCAGTAACTCATGAAGGGGAGAAAAGAGAAAAGGATACCAGCTCAAGAAAATTTGATCAGTGGATTTTTGATTTTGGAGCAACTGACACCATGACTCATGACCCTCACGATTTTGACAGTCTCTCTACACCTGTTAAAACCCATATTGAAATAGCCAGTGGAGAATTAGTTGCGGTCCAAGGAGGGGGCTCAATTGTTTTTTCAGAAAAAATAAAATTAAAAAATTGTCTCTATGTTCCTGTGCTATCATCAAAATTACTTTTTGTAAGCCAAGTTACAAAGGAGCTGAATTGTGTGGTTCTCATGTTTTCTAATTTTTGCATTTTATAGGACATTCTTACAAAGGAGATCATTGGACGTGGTACTGAATGTGAAGGTCTTTACTACGTTGATGAGGTTGTTCAAAAGGGACATGCCATGCTTGCTCATGGGACAGTTACAAGGCAACTCTGGTTATGGCATAGACGTTTGGGACATCCTTCATTTGGGTATCTTAAGATTTTATTTCCTAGTTTATTTACTAGTAACACTGAGCCCATCGAATGTGAAACTTGTATACGGGAAAGAATCATATAATTACTTTTCCTCTTAATAACAATAGAGTCAATTCTGCTTTTTCATTAGTACAATCTAATGTGTGGGACCCAACTCCTAATTCCCACAATAATCAGTTTCAGTATTTTGTATTATTTATGGACGATTTCTCTCGTATGACATGGGTATATTTTCTAAAACACAAATCTGAAGTACCTGATAAGTTCTATGCATTCTATCAAATGATTCACACTCAGTTTGACAAGAAAATCCAAATACTTAGATCAGATAATGGTGGAGAATTTGTTAAGAAATCAATGCAGGAATTTTTAAGAGAAAATGGCTTAATCCATCAAACTTCTTGTTCAAACACACCCCAACAGAATGGTGTAGCAGAACAAAAAAATCAAAGTTACTAAAGATGACTCGAGCCATGATTTTTGATGCATAGGTTTCGACACATTTTTGGCCCGAAGTTGTCGCTACCTCGGCCTATCTTCTGAACAGGCTACCCTCAAAGACCCTTAACCACAAAACACCCCTACAGATCCTAGCTACTCAGACTGATCTCCCTCCTGTCCAAATGTTACCACGACGAGTTTTTGGGTGCTCTGTGTTCGTTCATATTCCTAAAGCAAACAAAACTAAATTTAATCCATGTGCTGAGAAATGTGTCTTCGTTGGATATGCTACACATCAAAAGGTGTATCGATGTTACAACCCAATCACTCACCGTGTACATGTGACTATGGATTCTGATTTTTTAGAATCATAATATTTCTAAAAGTAGTGAACCACCAAGTTGGTTAAGTAGTCTTAGTTGCCAAGAAACTGTTCCAAAAGAGAAAGTAGATGGAGCCAACGAGCATGTCTCTGTCAACATAGGAGGGACCAACACAACCAATGAGGATCCTTCTGAAAATGTCCAACAAGAGGTAAGTGATCTTCACTCTACTGAGCTGTCACCTGTTATGAATGAAGTCACTAACAATGACAGGTTAGCACTAGAACCAAAACCAGAGCCTTTCACACTTACGCCAAGAAGAAACAGAGGGGTACCACCTGACCAATATTCTCCAAAAACATGTTCCCTGGAATTCCAAGTATCCTATGAAGATAACTAGAGAAGGAGTGATAGACATTGTAAGAGCTTTTCTTACCTCTCTTCTAGTTAAAGATATTCCTAAAACAGTTCATGAAGCCAGTAAGAAGGATGAATGGAGAGAAGCTATGAAAACAGTGATGGAAGCTCTAGAAAAGAATGAAACTTGGGAGAAGTGTATCTTACCAACAGGGAAGAAACTAGTAGGGTGTCGATGGGTTTTCACCATTAAACATAAAATAGATGACACCATTGAGCGATATAAGGCAAGATTGGTGGCAAAAGGCTATACACAGACTTATGGCATTGACTACTCCGAGACTTTCTCACCAGTTGCAAAAATTGACACAATCAGAGTACTATTTTCAATAGCAGCAAACAAAAATTGGCCACTCCATCAATTTGATGTTAAGAATGCTTTTCTGCATGGGGATTTGAAAGAAGAGCGGTACATGGAAGCTCCTCCAGGGTTCTCTGAAGACTTCCAAATAAATGAAGTCTGCAAATTGAAAAAAGCACTCTATGGGCTTAAGCAGTCTCCACGTGCCTGGTTCGGAAGGTTTACAGTGGCCATGAAAAGGTACGGGTACAAACAAAGCAACTCTGACCATACTTTATTCTTGAAAAGAAAAGGAGATTTGATCACATGCCTAATAATATATGTGGATGACATGATCATAACCGGAAGTGATATA
>Ga0209489_105051_pt1 | contig 23484 bp, 28 predicted proteins | sample SiratrowhiteBW_FD_187527 | JGI IMG/M metagenome (GOLD analysis project Ga0209489, IMG submission 187527) | Root nodule microbial communities of legume samples collected from California, USA - Siratro white BW (SPAdes) (version 2) | ecosystem: Host-associated > Plants > Roots > Nodule | place...
CGTCGGTCATGGGGATGCTCCTGTCTGATGTGAGGTTGGCAACCCCTCATCTTCAGACAGGACGCTCCCTTCCGGATACTGGCTGAACTGTCAGCCCCAGTGGCCTACCGCGCGAGCGGTTTAGTCCTCTGGGGCTTAAGCGGACATCAGGCGCCGGCCAGCCGCTTAACGAGTACACAGCCTTCTGTAATGGGCCCGATGATGTCAAGCCTCCCGAGTGAACGTCTCCTCGCCGAGCTCATGCTTCTGTCCGTGGTCAACGCGTGGCCACATCATGCTGTCAGAGGGAGCGGTGAGCCTATCTAGATACGCGGGGTTCGTCAGATGACGACCACTGGCCGTGTAACGGCTTCACCGGATCCACCGTCCCGGCGACGGGACTTCGGGCACCGCGCTTCAGTTCAGCCCGGTTGCTTTCTTGATCTCCTCCACGTTTTCTATGCTGCGATCGGGCCGGCGTCAGTCCATCGGTAAGTTGTGCCGTCGATCCAGATTCGATGCAGGATCACTGCGAGCTTGCGTGCCAGGGCGACCTTTGCGCGCTTTGAGCCTCGCCGCTTGGCGACGTCCATCCCCCAACGCTTGAGTTTTGAGAACCGCGTGATGCGCGACAGCAGAACGTTGGCGGCTTCATACAACGCCGTGCGCACCGTCTCGTCGCCGGCTAACGTGATCCCGCCTGTGACGTCCTTTTCTCCCGATTGATATTTCTTTGGCGTAAGCCCGAACAGCGCGCCTGCTGCCTTCGATTTTACGATGCGATGAGGGTCATCAATCGCCGATTTATAGGTAACAGCCACTAGGGGGCCAACGCCCGGCACTGTCATAAGCCGGCGACAGACTGCATCGTCGCGCACAATTGCCAGTACAGCCTTGTGCAGCCTTGCGTACTCTGCCTTCAAGGCCGATCGTGCCGAAAGCATCGCACTGGCAATACGCTCCAATGTCGCTTGTCCCGCAACCAACTCTCGGATCCGCGCTTCGAAACTCCTCCGCGTCACCGGGCCTACCTTCAGCCCAAAGCCGCGCAAAATCCCTCAGATACTTAATTCCACATCGATGAGTCGCCCGAGAAGCTGTTTGCGTGCGATCAGGAGTGCCCGGATCTCCTGGGCGCCGACCGACTTCGCGTGTACCGGCTGGAACCATCCCATCCGGATCAATTGGGCGATCCCGCGGGCATCCTTGCGATCAGTCTTCACCGTCATTGCAGACAATGCGGCCTTCACATGTCGCGTCTCGAGCAGGACTGTCTCGAGCCCCGCTCCTTTCAAGCCTGCATGCAGCCATTGCGACAGCGGCCCCGCTTCCAGCCCATTTCGCTTTACTGCAAAGCCAAGCCTCTCGAAAAACTCGACTAAGGCGTCGGGTTCGCTCGCGACCTTCGCTTCCTTCAGGATCTTACCCTGGGCATCCACAACGCACACGCTCGACGTCGATTCCGGCATAATTCTCCACGGCTGTCCTCCGTCTCTAGATGCTTGGGGCCGACTCAAGTGTGCCCCCGTTTCATCATCTATCGGGGGACAGCCACCATCATGACCCCTTGCTCGGAGCAGGGCCCATTACGGCATCAAGGCCGTCTCTTCTCCCGACTCGCGGCCGAACGGCGCCCGCAGGCGAGTGAGTTCGATCCACGCCAATGCGGCACTGATCCATCTCTGCCGTTCGTTTCCCTCGGCCTCCGCGGCGAGCTTCATCGCCGCAAACGCCTCTCGCTCGGGATCGTACTCGACGTTCATGGGCCGAAATATAATCGGCGATCGTAAACGATCACGCCGCGATGCGACCGTAGGAAACCGGGGCTGCCCGGGCGACGGTGCACATCCCCCGCGTTCTTGAAGACTTGGTGCGCCCGCTAGGCTCGCATGGGCTTGAATCAGAAGATGCCGAGGAAAGCGAAAACCGCGACCTCCCCCAGGAAGGCCAACGTCATGATCGCGACGGTGAGAAACACGTCGCCTATCGGCATGAGGGGCATGGGCAAGGCCTCGCGTGTCCTGCGCCCCCGTCGTGAACACATGAAGCCAGGGAAAAGTTTCGGTTCCGCCTAGCTGGTGCCGGGTATACGGTTCGCGGCAGGCAGGCCCTTCAACTGGGGCAGACTATGCGAGTCCTTGAACTGTCATGCTGGTGTGTGACGGCGACCGGTCTGGTCGTGGTAGTGGCGGTCCTGGCGCTGCTCTGAGTTCGGGCTTCGCCTCACACGGGCCGCCGAGCAGAGTCCGAGGACAGCCGCGCCATCGCGGCGGAAGTCGGCGAGCGGCTGCATCGCAGAGAAGCCTCGGGCTGTCCCGCCCCGCCGTCCCATGGGCCAACAGACGAGTTTGGCTTTATGCTGAACGACAAGCGAAAGGGACTAGCGTGTTAGGCCCTTCTCAAACGCAAGGAGGCGCTCGGTCAGACCTTCCGCATTCGATAGCGCGACGAGATGGCCACCAGGAATTTCTTCAACCTCCTTTCCGAGTCTTTCACGCGCGACATGCCGTTGAAACTCGATCGGGAAAAAACGGTCGTCTCGTCCCACAAGAACATGAGTGGGGACGTCGGGCCAGCGCTCGAAGCGACAGGGTTCGCGGAAAACGATCTCGGCTTCCTGGCGTGGTTGCTCTGGGGCGGTGCGAAGCACGTCCTGCGGCACGTCGTGCAGAAAGTACGTTCCCACGTCGAATTCCTTCGCATAGCCGCGCAGCGCCGCAGCCTGCTCCCTCGCCTCGACCGCTCCAGTTGCGTCCCACCATGCGCCAGCGGTCTCGCCCGGCTTTGGAATCATCGCGTTGACGAACACGACCATCCGCACCGGTACACGCGCGCAAACAAGGGGCGCGGTGAAGCCCGCCAGCGACTGAGCGACCAGAACAACGTCGCTTCGTTCCGCGATCGCACGGATAACGATGTCCGCATACGTTGCAAGGCCGGCGCGCCTGTCGTCGCCTGGTAGATCGACCGCGATGGGTTCATGCCCCGCCGCGCGAATGAGCGGCACCGCGCGGTGCCAATACCAAGCGACGCCGCCCGCCCCTGGGATAAGGACGAATGATGTCATTTGGGTTCTCCTCCGTTACCGTCGGATTAGATGCGCAATTTGGGGGGCCTTCTTGATCAAGATGATCCTGCAATGCGTTGGTTCATTGCCAGACCAAAATCGAGGGGACCGAGGCTGATCGTCGGCTAGGGCCATTTTCGACGATTTCGGCGGGGACGTTGGTTGATGTCCGCTCGGCCGTGCAGAGTTCTACGCCGACTTCCGCTGCGGTTTGGCCGGCCTTTTCGCCGTAGCTTCCTTCGCCGTCTTCTTGCCCTCGATCGGCATCAGCATTTCCTTCTGGCCGGCCGCCGCCTTTCGCGGCTTCTTGGTGGGCTTTGCGGCGTTCGCCGGCGCGGCCTCGTTGCCGACGGACCGCCGCAGCGCCTCCATCAGATCGACGACGTTGGTCGACGCTGGACGCTCCTTCGGCGTGATCGGCTTGCCGGCGCGCTTCTTGTTGATGAGGTCGATCAGCGCGGTCTCATAGTGGTCCTCGAACTTCTCCGGCTCGAACCGCCCCGCCTTCTGGCTGACGATGTGCTTTGCGAGGTCGAGCATGTCCTTGGTCAGCTTCACCTGCTGGATGTCCTCGAAATACTCCTGCTCGCTCCGGACTTCGTAGGGGTAGCGCAGCAGGGTGCCGACGAGCCCCTTGTCCAGCGGCTCGAGCCCGATGATGTGCTCGCGGTTGGTCAGCACGACTCGACCGATGGCCACCTTGTTCATGTCGCGGATGGTCTCCCGGATCACGGCGAAGGCGTCGTGCCCGACCTTGCCGTCGGGACGGATGTAGTACGGGCGGATCAGGTAGCGCGGGTCGATGTCGGACTTGTCGACGAACTCGTCGATCTCGATAGTGCGCGTCGAGTCCAGCGCGATCTCCTCGAGCTCCTCCTTCGTCACCTCGATGAACTGATCCTTTTCAAGCTGGTAGCCCTTGACGATGTCCTCGTTCGGCACCTCGTCGCCGGTGTCGGCATCGACCTTCAGGTACTTGATGCGATGTCCGGTCTGCCGATTGAGCTGGTTGAAGCTGATCTTCTCGGATTCGGAGGCGGCCGGATAGAGCGCGACCGGACAGGTCACTAGGGACAGACGCAGGAAGCCTTTCCAGTTGGCACGCGGGGCCATGTACGCAGAACTCCGTTGGGGCGGGCCTGGATTCAAGACGAACGAGGCGGTCCGGTTCCGACATGGCCGACGGGCGGCGGAAGCATTTCACCCTGCGAGGGGTATCGCCCGGCCCCCTGGCGTCAGCGCACAGCGGCGTGCTCGATCTCGAAGCGAAGGCCCACGCGGAGAACGGGCCCTGCGTCATCCCTAACTTCGATCGCCAAGTTGCGAACCTCGGACCCTGGCAGTACGTCCTTGGCGAAGTCCGCCATGGCCCGGGACGCCTCCCGTTTCACGTCCTCGAACGAAGCGATCTCCACCCCGACGTCGTCGAAGACAAAGTTCTCGTTGTCGGAGGTATCAAAGTAATAGCGCGGCATTCACGAAAACCGGCTGCGGCGGCTGCGGTTCCTAGGCGCCCACGCTTTCGGCGCGCCGCGACCGGCGCGGCCAGATCATTCCTCGCGCGGGGCGGCATTTCCCGATTCGAGCAAGTTCAGCGCGGTCTCGATCTGCGCGAGCAGACGCTCGATTTCCTCGCGCTCGTTCGGTCCGGCACCGTTCTCCAGTCGCTCCATGAGCGCCTGCTTGCGCGCAAGCAGGTTTGCGACAGCCGACACCTCGCACCTCCCAGGTTCGGTAACAATAATGGAGTTGGTGCGCCTATGAACAACTTGCCAGTCCCAGCGTCTTCCTGGCCGTAGACCGTCCTTCCGCACCCCTATTTCGCCGGCGGCCGCAGCGGGCCGTCCACTCACTTCCGGGCGGCAGGATCGTGCAGCGGATCGTCGTCGCAATGGGGACAGACGTAGGGCCCTCCGCCTCTGGCCGCCTCGTCGCGCACGAGCTTCATCGGCTCCGCAGTGAGGGCACGGCTTCCGGATCGAATGCAGCAGCGACATCTGGCTTTCACCCGTCAACGCAGTGCCGCTTGTCAGGCGGGCACAAGCGATCTCTTGACGTGAGCCTCGCCGACCACCGAAGATCGGCCCTCGGTGATGTTGTGGGGTGGCGTCATGGAAGAGTTCTACAGGGGCTTCGCGCAGCGGGCGCGCGACCTGGCGGAGAAGGCGGATCCGTTCACACGCAGACGGCTGCTCGATCTGGCCAAGAGGTACGACGCCAAGAGCAAACCCGCCGGCAGCGTCCGGCCGCTGCCGCCGCCGCGCACCAGCCCGGCCTCGACGCTGTTCTCCGGCACCGGCGAAGCATGAGGAAGGGCAGCTTTCCGGAGGTCAAGTGCGACGCCTGCGGCGGTACCGGACATCCGCCGGCGCACGAGACCGAACCCGGCCGCAGGATCTTTCCGGGCCGCTGCACGGAGTGCGGCGGCAAGGGACGCATTCCCCAGGCGGAGTGAACTTCTCCGGCCCTGAACAGCCCTCCAGTTACGTCCGCCCGGCGCGCTCCACGGCAGGAACGACGACGCAAGTTGGTCGTTCGACATGCGATACGACGTTATCCTATGTGAGCCGCCGGTGAGCGTACTTCTCGTCGAGGACGACCCCCTGATCCGCGAATTCGTGGTCGAGGCGCTGCGCGAGGCGGGGTACCATGTCATCCACGCGAGCACCGGCGAGGAGGCGCTGGCCTGGTGCAGGCGCCACGTCGCCGAGGTGCTGGTCACCGACGTAAGGCTGCCCGGAAAGATCGACGGGTGGCAGATCGCAGAACGCTGCCGCGAAGCCGATCCGGAACTGCCAGTGATCTACGCCACCGGCTTCTCGCCCAGCACACCGCGTCCGGTGCCCGGCAGCCGCACCCTGAAGAAACCCTACCGTCCGGACGAGATCGTCCAGATGGTCAAGGAGCTCGGCGAAGAAAAACGGACGCCGCCAAGTTAGCCGGGACTCCGCGGCAGAGGCCCCCGATACCTAGTCTAATGATCCGCAGCGCCCTTGTCCGCGGAATTACCCTTTCGAGAGGCGCAATTCCTCGACGGCCCGAGCGCAGATTCCGGCGGGGTCCTTGAGGCCGGTCTGGCCGATCTCGATGATCTTCTTGGCGATCAGTTCGGTGAGTGCGTCGTTCCGATCCTGTACGCCAAGCGTGCGCAGCGCCTGTTCGTAAGCCATGGAAAGCCGTGTGATCTCTTCAGGCCCCAGAGGCGAGTTTTGAAGTATTCGGTAGATGGCCAAGTGTCAGTTCCCCTGCGGCCGCAGCGTAGCACCAGTCCGCTGAGGGAACATTGCAATTCAGGACTTAATTTTAGCTTCCTTGGACCATGGACTCGAGGGCAGGCGAAAGATGCCATCTAAGCGGAAGGGCCGCCGGAGGGCGGCCCTTCGTCGTTTAATTACCAGCGGCCGGTGCCGAAGCTGAAGCCAATGCTCGGGCCGCCTCCGTAGTAGCCGTACCCGCGGTCGTAATAGCCGGGGCTGCCGTAGTATCCGTAGCTCCGGCGAACCACGTAGCCGTCGTCATCGCCGTAGTAGCGCTGGACGTAGCGCGGCCCGCGGGTCCTGAAGCAGCGCCCGTACTCGTTGCAGACCAGGCGGACTTGGTCGACGTTGGCGATTTCCGCCGAACCGATCGCCGTAGCATTGAGCGGGGCGGCCGAAGCCGCCGAGGCCAGCATGGCGGTAGCGGCGAAGGCGCCGAGAGCAATAATCCTCATGGCCGTTCTCCTTTCATGGGACGAGATCAGTCGATCTCTTCGATGACGCGACGTTCCTGCGGTTCGACGATGTAGGTATGGCTGTCACGGTTGATGTACCGGTACTCGCGAAGGGTCGGAGCATCCCGATAGACCTCTTCGGGGAAGGATTCGATCTCCACGCCCTCCGGCACGCGCTCGCCCCGGCGGATCTCGGTTCGGACCGTGCTGCCGGTGGTTTGACGCTCCCGCTCGACGGGGCGTGCCCTGGCGTGCTTGCGGATCACCTCGCGATCGCGGTCGCTGAACGTCACCTTGCGCTGCTCGGTGCGCGCCGGCGCCGACGCTGTGGAGCGCCCCGAGTACGGCAGGACGGTTACGATCTTGTAGGTGGACGGCTCCACGATCACGATCTCGTCCTTCACCAGGACGAAGTCGTAGCCGCGATACTGCGGCACCACCTCGACGACCTCGGCCGGCAGCGGCTGCAGGCGGACGTCGCGCGGCACGACGGTGCCCACCGACAGGGAGAAGTTCACGTTGGTCAGCGGTTGCACGTTCAGTTGCGAGATCGACGCGCTGATGCGGCTCCGCTGCTGATCGTTGATGTTCACCGACGCATTCACGTTGGTTTTCGACGAACGATCGGCCGTGTTCTGCTGATTGTTCGGCTGCTGGGCCGTATTGGTCGACCCGCTACCCGTCGGCGATTGCGCCTGGTTGGAGCTCGAGGCGGGCGGGTTGGCGCTCTGCGTCTGCGTGTTCGTGTTCGAAGGAGAGTTAGTCTGCGCCTGGTTCGAAGGCGTCGTGGTCTGGTTGGACGGTTGATTGGCCTGGGTCTGGTTGGTCGAGTTGTTCGAAGCCGGCGCCTGCGTGGTGTTGGTGCCCGTGCCGGAATTGGACGACTGACCTGCAGCGGTCTGACCCGCTGACGGCGGAGACTGCGTCTGGGCGGAATTCGTCGAAGGATTGGCCTGTGCCGATCCTGAAGATGGGCTGGATGACGGTGTCGACGTCGAGGACGACGGCGACGAGGTCGATGTGGAATCCTGTTGACGCTGCGTAGCCGACGGGGCGGAGCTCGAGGTGCTCGGAGAAGATTGCACGAACGCCGAAGTCGCGATCGCGACTGCAGCGGTCGTAGCCAAGAATAAACGCTTGTTCATCTGAAACCTCCAAAAAGCAGACGTCGATCAACACGCGACGCGCTGCGCCGTTCCACTTCGGGAAAACTCGGCAATGTCGTTCTTGTGTAGACCTTGTGTAGACAGAGGATTGCCCTGTCGCGAAATGGGACGCGCGGCGGCGTCGGGAACAACCGGAACTTCGATCGATCCTCTTCGTTGGCAGTGACTACTTATGAAGGATTTTTTTAGGAGGACACCATGAAGAAGCTGATCGTGTGCGGCGCTCTCGCCGCCTTCGCCCTCGGCACCCAGGCCGCAAGCGCCGCCGAGTTCTACATCGTTCGCGACGCGACCACCAAGAAGTGCACCGTCGTCGACACGAAGCCGACGACGACCACCACGACCGTCGTGGGCGATGGCGTCTACAAAACCAAGGTCGAGGCCGAATCCGCGATCAAGACCACGAAGGTCTGCACCGAACAGTAAACGGTCGTCGCAGGGCCTAGTCGGCCAAGCGAAACGTGTTGACAGCAGATGGAGGACAAAATGCCCGTACTGATTTTGTGGGCCGTTCCCGCCGTGCTCGTTGTTGGCGGCGTCGGCTATTGGTTAGTTCACATGCACTGAGCCATAGACCGCTCACGTGAATGGCCCGCCCGATAATTCGGGCGGGCCATTTTTTTGCCCACGGAGCGGCCGACTGGTTGCCATGGGGTAGAAAAAAGGGCCCCCGTGGTGGGGCCTAATCTCAGTGAGCGAAAGCCCTACTAGTTGTGATCCGAGTATTTGAACTGCGGGAGCGCTTTCAATTGCTCCTTGTTGCCGCTCATGACGCCGTGGTCGGGCACCCAATCGTTCGCATTGCGGTTTGTGGTGGTTGTCGACGCGGCGCCGGTGGTGGTGTTGCGCGTGGTTGTTGAGGTGCTGGTCGAGCTGGTCCGGACAGGCTCTTCCACAAACTTCAGCTTGTCGATCGAGACGGCGATGTCGTGCTCGCCCATTCCCAGGAAGCCGCCGATGCCGATCACCACCGCGTTGATCTTGCCGCTCTTATCGACAAGCAGTTCGTTGATCTCGCCGAGCTTCTCGTTGGCCTCATTGTAGACGTTCAGGCCCATTAGCTTCGACGCGCGCCAATTTCCCTTGAGCGCCATCTTCGCATCGGCCGGCTGGGCGGTAGCCGCCCGCGCGGCGCGATCGGCCGGCTGAGTGGATTGCGCGAACGCAGCGCCGCCGATCACGGCAGTGCCGAGCAGAGCAACGGCAAGAAAGCTTTTCATAGATATCTCCTCCAACGTGAGCCGCACCCGTCAAGTGCTGGCCCCAACTTGCCACTTGTTCCCGATTTCAATCCAAACAAAGACCGCGCTCTTTCCTTTGCATCCGGCGCGAAATTCCCGCTCACCACCATCCGCCGGAAAATGGGTCGGGCCGCTCAAAGGCAAGCTTTCGTTCGGGCGCCCTTTTTGAGGGCCGCGCCGACCGCTTCGAATAGGCAACCGCGGAGACGCGCGCGGGCAGTTCTTTCTTGATCTCGGCGGGAGGTGCTGCAGGTATGGCGGCCATGGCTTCTCGCACTTGCTGCTGCGCCTCAGGGGTCGGATCGACCTGCATGATCTTCGGCACGTCGGCTCGCGGACGCGTGTCGAATACGATCTTCTCCGGAAGACTTCGCGCCGAGCTGATCCGGATGGTGGTTCCTGTCGGGGTCAGCCACCAGCGCACGGCCGAGGGGAGCCGGCAGGTACCGCTCGGCCGCGAAGAGCAGCGCCAGCAACAGCCCGCCCACGAAAAAGAAATATCGGATGATCGGCATGGGCGGCCGCTCGCAAGGAAGAAATCGGGAATTAGGCGGGACCGGATTGACCTGAGGCGGACCGCTTGATTCAGCGGCCCGCCTCCAAGGTCAGTCAATCTCCTGGACGACCGTGCGCGTGGACGGATCGACCAGCATCACGCGTTCGCCCGAATAGACGTAACGGTACTTGGTAAGCGAGGGGCCCCAATCGGCGGGCACAGCCTCGAGTTCGACTTCGCGCGGCACGGGTTGGCCGACCACGATCTTCTCACGGGTCTGCACGGGGCGCACCTTGTGTTCTGTCACGTAGGTTCGGATCTTCGTGCGGTATTCCGGCTCGATCTGCACGGCGGCAGCATGACCGGCGCCGGTGGTGGTGACGACCGTGGACTGCGCCATCGCGCCGGTCGAGATCAGCGCAGCGGCCGCACACGTCAGCATCAGCTTCTTCATGGGAATCTCCTCGCCGCAGGATGCGGCCTGCGTGAACCCGCAAATGATGGCAAGGTTCCGAAACCGCGGCAGGATGATTGCTTCATCTGGGCGAGCAGCGCCTGGATTTCCTCCCGTTCGTTCGGCCCAGGATCGCTCTCCAGTCCCTCCAGGAGCGCCTGCTTCCGCGCGAGCAGCTTTGCGGCGGCCGACATCGCGCGTCCCCGTGTTTGGCATCTACAAACGACTTGGTGCGCCAACGACGAACTTGCCAGTCCTAGTTCTGCAAGGTCCGGCCCCGGCCCGGACCGATTTCTTCCGGGTTACTATTTCGCCGGCGGCCGCAACGGGCCATCCACCCACTTCCGGTCGGCGGGATCATGCAGCGGATCGTCGTCGCAATCGGGGCAGACGTCGCGCACGAGCTTCATCGGCCGCCCACAGTGCGGGCACGGCTTCCGGATAGGATACAGCAGCAGTTGACCCCCCAGGGATCAGCCTAGTGCCGTTTGCCGGGCGGGCACAAGCGATGTCCTGACGTGAGCCTCGCCGACACGAGTGCGGCGGCAAGGGACGGAGTGAACAAGGGGACCTCGATAATACGGCCAAGACTGACGCGAAGCGGAAATCGACGAATTCAAGTCGCGTGGACAACACGTTGAACGGAGCACTCAGATCACGTCGTCAACGATTTTGCTACAGCTCTCGCATGATCGATGAACAATTGCGCCAACGGACCTGGAGTCCGGTTTTTCACCGTGAGAATCGCAATCGCATAATGCGTAGTAGGAATTCTTGCAGGTAGGATTTTCAATCCCACGCGTCGGGAACTGAACTTGGCAACGGAATTTGGCAGAATGCCAACGAATTTGCCTGTCGCGATCAGTGTAGTGGTCAATTGGATCGACAGGGTTGCGATCGCGGGCCGCGGAGATTTCAATCCGCTGGAAGCGAAAATTCCGGAGATGATCCTGCCGGGCGTACTGTCTTGCGGAGGAAGCACCCAGGACTCTTGCATCAAATCGGCAAGCTCGACATGGCGCCGTCGTGCCCACGGGCTGTTCGCGCCGGCAACTGCGGCAAACGGCTCCTGCACCAGAGGCTCAAACGTCAGGTCATCCTCCACGAAAGGATCAGGCAGCCGCCCGACGATAAGTTCGACTTTGCGCTCGCGTAGCGGATTGAATTCGAACAACGCTGTGTCCGCATGGACTACCCGCAACTGCACGCGTGGGTGTTGTTGCAGGAGGCGCTCCGAAATCGCCGGCATGATGCCGGCATTCATGATTTCGGGGCAACCGACTACCAGTTCACCCGACGTCGGATCGCTCAGGAATTCGATCTGCTTCAGTCCCTGCCGCATCTCGTCGAACACGTTAACGCCGCATTTGAGCAGAGCGGCCCCGTAGCTGGTTACTTCCACCCCCTGCGAGGAGCGATCGAACAACTTCACCCCGAGCGTATGCTCGAGATCAGAGATCGTCTTGGATACGACCGGATGGGAGATCGCGAGTTTCTGTGATGCTTTCGCCATGCTGCCCGATTCCGCTACAGCAAGCACCACGTGAAGATCGCGCAGCTTGATGCGGCGGCCGATCCGGTCCGACCAATCCATTTTTGCCCCCTTAGTCTACGGGCTACAGGGATGTCTAAAAAATCGGACTTTGAGACTACAGCGGGGAATGCCAGTATTTCAATCCGCAGTCGGCGATAAATGCCGACCGGGGGCGCGCCGATCCTGATGATGGAGGCCAGCCATGCCAAGGAATTCCATTCTTTCGGCTGCCGTTGTTGCAGCCTCGATCGCCGCAGTCGGCAGTGCCGGCGCGCAAGGCACCGTGAAGATCGGGATGGTCATGCCGATGACCGGCCCGTTGGCCGCCGCAGGGCAACAGGTGCTCGCCGGCGCGCGCCTCTACGTCAAGCAGCACGGCGAGACAGTAGCCGGGAAGCGGGTCGAGCTGATCGTCAGGGACGACGCCTCGTCCGGCGAAACCGGCAAGCGCCTGATTCAAGAACTGGTCGTCAACGACAAGGTCGATGTGATCGGGGGTAGCCTGACGGCCGACCTTATGCCGAGCGCGCCGCTGCTCACTGAAGCGCAGAAGCCTACTGTGATTATGATTTCAAGCACCACGGCCGTGGTCGAGAAGTCGCGCTTTTTCGTACGCACAAGCTGCACGCTGGCGCAATCCTCAGCTATCCTCGCGGATTGGGCGGCGAAGAAAGGGCTCGGCAAGGCCGTGACGCTGGTTACCGAATTCGCGCCTGGGCTTGAGGCAGAGGAAACCTTCACCAACAACTACAAGGCGGCCGGCGGTCAGATCGCCGAGGCAATCCGCGTCCCGCTGCGCAGCCCCGACTTCGCGCCGTTCCTGCAGCGTGTCAAGGACGCCGCCCCGCAAGCGCTGTTCGTGTTCATTCCCTCGACCCAGGCCGCCGTTTTCGCGAGGCAGTTCGTCGAGCGTGGCCTCGACAAGGCCGGCATCGCATTGATCGGTCCCGGCGACCTCACCGACGACGAAGCACTGCAGAACATGGGCGACGCCATGTTGGGTACGGTCACCGCGCATTTCTATTCCGCAGCGCACGCTTCCGCCGTGAACAAGGCGTTCACGGAAGCCTACCAGAAGGAAGCGAAGGTGCGCGCGAACTTCATGGCGGTCTCCGGCTACGATGGCATGCACCTGATCTATGCCGCGCTGGCGAAGACGGCCGGTTCGACTGACGGCACGGCCCTGGTTGCCGCGATGAAGGGCATGACGTGGGAAAGCCCGCGCGGTCCTATCTCGATCGACAGCAAGAGCGGCGAGGTCATGCACAACATCTACATTCGCAGGGTCGAGAAGGTGAATGGCGAGCTGCGCAATGCCGAGTTCGAGACCTTCAACAACGTCAGGGATCCACGCGTGGCAGCAAAATGAAGCCTGCGCAGGTCGTCATCGCCGGAGCCGGAATCGGTGGGCTGAGCCTTGCGCTCAGCCTGCATCAGGCTGGAATACCCGTCCGCGTCTATGAAGCAGTGCGTGATCCCTCGCCGCTTGGCGTCGGCATCAATCTGCAGCCGTCGGCGGTCCGCGAGCTGACGGAGCTCGGACTCGGCGATTCTCTTGCACGGACCGGGATCGCGACGCAGCGCCTGAACCTCTGCAACAAGATTGGGCAATTGATTCATAGTGAGCCGCGGGGGCTGGCAGCGGGATATCGCTGGCCGCAGATTTCGATCCATCGTGGCGAGCTGCAATTTCTGCTGCTTCGGGCGGCGCGCGAGCGGATCGGTGACGGAAATATCCGCACGGGGGCAAAACTGAGAAGCTTCGTGCAAAGCGGCGACAGTGTACGGGCTCGTTTCAGCGACGAGGAATCTGTTTCTGAACTGGTTGAAGAGGCCGATATCCTCGTTGGCGCCGACGGCATTCATTCCGCCGTGCGCCGTCAGCTCTATCCTGATGAAGGACAGCCACACTTCGCGCATCAAATCCTGTGGCGTGCGGCGGTCGAAGCCGAACCGTTCCTCGACGGTCAGACAATGGTCATTGCGGGCCATTTCGATCAGCGAATTATCGTCTATCCGATCGGCAAGGTAGCAGGAGGAAAGCTGCTCACCAACTGGATCTGTCAAATGACGGTGCCAGATCAGGCGCAATCGCCGGAAAACTGGAATCGACGCGTCGAGAAGGAGAAGGTGCTTTCGGCATTCGAGCGCTGGCGATTTCCTTGGCTTGACCTCCCGACGCTTATCGAGCGATCGCCTAGCATCTACGAGTTTCCACTCGTCGATCGCGACCCGGTTCCAGCATGGTCGTTTGGCCGCGTCACGCTGCTTGGCGACGCGGCACATCCAATGCAGCCGGTCGGGGGGCAGGCAGGCTCGCAAGCGATCCTAGATGCTCGGACCCTCGCGCGTACCCTGATCGAGACTGAAGACGCCGTCGCAGCGCTGAAACGCTACGAGGAAGAGCGCCGGCCGACAATGAACGACATCGTCTTGCGAAATCGGAATCTCGGACCCGAGGCCGCAATGCAGCTCGTGGAGGAGCGCGCGCCGAACGGCTTTGCCCACATCGAAGACGTGATTTCGCAACATGAACTCGACGTTATCGTGAAGTCCTTTTCCGCGGCCGCGGGCCTCGATGTCGAAACAGTCAATCATCGGCCATCTTATCTCGTCTCCTCGGCAAGAACCATTCCGACGTCTGGGTTTTGATGCGTCAGCGATGTCCGTCTTGGGTCACAGGCGGTCATCGACCTACGCCGACCTACTGTCGGCAACGGGCCAGGGTCATGAACCGACGTCCGCCAACGCATGCGGCCGCGGCCGCATCCACGGTCAAGGCATAGCCACCGTTGCAGGCCCGGACGAAGGATCGGAAGGTCACAATGACCGCGGTTCAACCCGGCTAGACCCCGGTATCGAGTAGCTGCGAGACGGCGGCAGCCAATTGCGCCGGCGCAAAGGACTTCTGAATCAGGACGCTGCCGTCGACGCCCTGCGATTGCCGGTCAGGCGCGCTGGCGCTCGTCATGTAGACCACAGGAAAGCCAGGCGTGATTTCCCTGATCTGCTGCGCCAGCTCCCATCCGCTAAGGCCACCACCCAGGTTGACGTCCGTCAGCAGAACCCGACATCCCTCACGGCCGTCGCGAAAAGTGGATAGGGCCGCCTCCCCCGAACGGACTGAGCAGGCCTCGAAACCCCGTCGGACAATGCGTCCTCGACGAAGCTGACACGCGCCGTTTCTTGGCAACCGATGTTGGTGCGCTGAGTGCGCCTTGCCGGCCGCTTTTTTCAAGTAATCAAAAGCAGTCGGTGATCGGATTGTGAAGGTCGTGAACGAAGTCGCTGACGATTTGGGGAGTATTCGGCTCGCCGGGTGTTTGGACCGAGTGGACGAAATCGCTGATGAGGTCACCAGGAGTAACGGGGTTACCCGGAATATTGATTTCGTGGATAAAGCTGCTGACGAACTGCCCTTGGGGAGTAATCGGGGGCCCTGTATTTGGACCCAGGGGATTCTGTTGCAAAACTCCTTGAGCCTGATGGCGGGCGGTGGTTTCAAGTCTGAGCGTTCGTCGATCGCACCCCTTTTGGGGTCTTTGACGCTCTGAACTCATCACGGGACGCCTACGCAAGGCAGTGCACCGTCAAAGGCGGTGGAGCGTGGTTGAGCAGTCTGGCGAGCCGCCGCAGGTTCTGCGCGGTGTCAGCAAGACCTCATCCTTGATGCCACTCAAGCCGCGCAGCCGGAACCGGTCGAGCCTGAGAATCCTTTTCATGTGGGCAAATCGCATCTCGACCTTCTTGCGCTCGCGGTGCGACTGCTGGAAGGCCTCGGTATTGGCCAAAGCCCGGACTTGGTCGCGCAGTTCCTCGTTGAGGTCGCGGGTCACTTTGCGCGCGACGGCCGTGGTGCACTTGGGCTTCAGCAAGCAGCGCGAGCAATCATTCTTGCTGGCTCTGTAATAAACGGTGTCGATCGCCGCTTCAATCTGCGGCCCAAAAGGCTCGCGGGCGACGGTCTATGGCGCAGTCAAGCTGCTCAAATGGCTGACAGATCCCATAAGCGAAGAAAGGATCGACACCCGGCCTCGCAACCCACCAGGTTGCTTGCGGATCGGTCAGCGAGATCTCCTTGGGAGGCGTGCGTGGTTGGCCTCCAGGTGCGGCATTTTTCTTGACGTAGCAGCAGGTTGACAGGACCATATTCTGACTGAGACGCCCGACCACTCGGAACGAAATCCGTCCGTACGGTCCCGCGCCTCCTGTTGATGGCCTCATTCGTGTCAGGAACGGGAGGTAGCAATGGCTATTGATTACACCTCAGCTTCAATCGCGCTTTCGCATCACGGCCCTCAGACGCCTCCGCGGCAGTTTTTCTGCGAAGCGGTTGGACGGCGAGAATTTGTCTGCGGCGGAACCGCCAGTCTCCTAGCCTGATACTTGCGACGCTGCTCGCCGGCTCCAAGCCGGTCAGGGCCGAGGCCGTCGCTGGACCGATGCCCGAGCTTGACCGCGTGGCAGTTCGGATCGTGATCGACAGCTATCAGTTCGCTGTCGCTCCGAGCAGGAAGCTGCCCAACCTTGATGTCCAGCACTTTGGCTGGGGCCTCAGCGACAAGCCGCCGCGCAGAACGTCGATCAGCGAATTTGGCCTTGCGATGCAGGTCGAAACGCGACGCGGCAACGAGACGCGCAATATCCTGGTTGATTTCGGTTTCACGCCGGAAGCACTTCTCAACAGCACTGGTCTGCTTGGTATTGATCCCGCGGCCATCGACGCCCTTGTGCTCAGCCACGGGCATCAGGATCACTTTGGCGGTCTCGTCGGCTTCCTGCAAGCGTACAGTGGCAAACTAAGGCCCAAACTGCCTTTGTTTGTCGGCGGCGAAGGATGCTTCTGCGCGCGCGAGTGGACTGGACCGCCGGTGAAGGGCAGCTTCGGCGTCATCGACCGCAAAGCACTCGAGGGGGCCGACGTCACTGTTACCCTCGCGGAGAAACCTGCCATGGTCGCCGATCACGCCGTGGTCACGGGGCAGATCAGCAAGAGCTTCGAGAAGGTGCTATCGCCGAGCGCCATGACCATTGGTTTCGACCGAGGCGTCGGCTGTTCTCCTGAGCGCCTCAGCGAGGCCGAACGCAGTGCGCCCGTCGTACCGGATCAATTTCAGCACGAGATCGCGACGGCATTCAATCTGAAAGGACGCGGGCTTGTCGTCCTGACTTCGTGCAGCCATCCGCGGGGTGGTCAACGCGATCAGGCAAGCTCAAGCCGCAACCGGTGTGGAAAAAATTCATGCGGTGATCGGGGGCTTTCATCTCGCGCCCTATCCAGAGGATTACGTTCGAGACACCGTCAAGGCACTGCAGGAGGTCGATCCCACGTCGTTCCGCTGCATTGTACGGGCGAACCTTTTTACGAAGCCGCCCGGGCTGCGATGCCGACAAAGCTCTTGCGCTCATACACGGGAACGCGATTAGTTTTCGACGCGTGAGCATAGCCTAGCCAGCGTGAACGTCCGTTCCGGCACCTTTGAGACATGCCGACGAACGCTGAAATGGTCCGATTATCGGGGTAGATCGGGAGTGATCGCCAGACGGTCAAAACGACCTTTTTGACCCTCAAGGGACCTGGGGTCGAGTTCAATAGAGGTTTTAAGTTGCGAATCTATTCCAAGCATCCAGGGATACTTTCCGCTTCTAACCCTCAGTTTCCTAAACTGAATTTGGAAGTCCCAACTCGCATTGCATGCTCCCGCGACCGAGGAGTAAACCTCGGTATATTCGAGGTTCCGCCCCATCCTGTGTTAAAGGGGCGCCCGTGATTCCAAGGGTGGCGTATGAAAATGAGCGACGTGACATGTCCAGAGTGCGGGGCGGGCTTTCGACGTCTTGAATTGCCGTTGGGACCCGGCACCACCGGCGAATACCGCTGCCCTGCCTGTCATGAGGTCTTGGAGAAGTTTGAGGGCAACGCGCTGGTCGCCTATCGCCTGACTATACAGCCGTCGATCAAAGGCATTCGAGATTAGGGCCGCCTCAGTGGATGGGTTCACCAATCCCTGTGCTACTCGCATAGCTGAGAGAGCGCCATCAAATGCTCGTTCCAGCGACCCAAGGACGAAGCATCCCATATCAGACTATAGAGCGCCTACCCAAAAAGCCAGGCAACGGTGAATATGAGGCAACCTGCACAAGCTCCGACGATGGTGCCGTTCATGCGAATATATTGGAGGTCGCTTCCCACAACGAGTTCAAGGCGATCGGAAAGGGTAGCCGTGTCCCAGTTTCGTACCACCTCTGCGAAGAACAAGCCGATTTCGCTGCGCCACGCAATAACGGAGTCGGCCAAGTGCTCCATCACTTCATCGATGTGCCGCTGCATCACGGTGTCAGTCGCCAGCGCCTCAGCTACAATCGAAATGGGCTTTTCGAGCCCTTGTCGAAGGCGCGATGATGGTTGCGCCAAGTCGTCGAGCGTCGCTTGGCAGAGCTCGTCCCAAACCGATCTGACCCAAGCCTGCGCCTCGGGATGAGCCAGCAGACGCCTCACGCCCTCATTTATTTTTTCCCGCTGCTCCGGTGACTTGAGCATGTCGTCGATTGTCGACGCGAGCGCCTCGCGAAATTTCGCGGAGGCTTCGCTGTCCGGCTGAGACAATCCGTTGAGCAACTCGGTGATGCCATTGATAATGGCGGTCGCTATCCGGCGATCAATAGCCTTCGGGATCCACCAGCGACTGCGCGCGGCAACAAGTTTTTCAATCTGGTCGCGGTTCTTCTCAAGCCGGTCGCTCGCGACCTCGCTGATACGTTCGAACAGAGCATTTGCTTCGTCGCTCGCCGTAAGAATACGAAGGCCACGTCCAATTACGGGCGCGAAATCCGCCTGACGAAACTGATCGCTCAAAATCCGCTGCAAGAACTCATGAAAATCCGGGTTTCGTAGCGAATGGATGAGATAGGGCAGCATGGCCGTGATCGAGTGTGCGATCAGCGGCGCAGTGCTGGGCGCCGCGAGCCAGGCCGCAAAACGTGCCCCAACACGCATTTGCCGCAGCTTCGGCAGAAGCACATCCGGCGTCAGAAAATTGCGTTCGATGAAATGCCCGGTCGTACGGCCGATCCTGTCCTTGTTCTTGGGAATGATCGCGGTATGCGGAACGGGCAGACCCAGCGGATGGCGAAAGAGTGCCGTCACGGCGAACCAATCGGCAATACCACCCACCATGCCTGCCTCCGCACCGGATTGAATGAGCAGCGTCCCAAAGCCGGGCTCCGGAACCAATCGTGTCACAGCGAATATCACCCCCATGCCGGCGAGCATGGTGCTGGCAAGGACCCGGTTTCGGCTTAGCCGTTTGCGTGCCGCTCCGTCGGGTTCGCTTGTCAACAGGAGGAGTGGCTGGGTGTGCGGTGATGCCGGTGCGTACTCTGGGGACATTTGGCTCTCGCTTCGTTGCTGCCTTCCTTGCCCCCTGGATGTATGATCGTCGTTCTTGAGCTGCACCTGGACGCGGATGAATCGAGTGGAGGCGCGTGTCGAGATGACTCCAACTGCTACCATCCAGCATCAAATCCCCGGACGGCTGCGCCTTCGAATTCCAGCACGCCGTGGGGACGTCTCGTTCTTCCACGGCATAGTCCAAGCGCTCTCGAAGCTTCCCGGTATCGACGAACTCCATGCTATCCCCCTCACCGGAAGCATTATTATTCATCACTCCGGATCGGCGCAGGCGATTGCCGCAGCGGCCGCTGAACAAAGGCTTTTTGAAATCGGACCAGAGGACCCCAAAAAGGCTCCCGCTCCGTCCACGCGGCCCTATTCCGGATTGCGCGACACAGCGGCCACGGGATTGAACGGATTGGCACTATTCCAGGTCGCAAGAGGCCAATTGACCGGCAATGCTGCCGAGAATTTCTGGAACGCGTATGGGGCGCAGCGCATTCTCGGCCGTCCAGAGATCGCAGCAGGGTTTGTGCTGTTGGGCATTGTTCAAGTGCTAAGGGGCCAGTTGCTCGGGTCGGCCTCCTCGCTCTTATTTTATTCCCTTATCACGCGCCAGCTGGCTTCATTTGACCGCGGCGCGGCCGCATCCAACGACCCGGGGGTGCCGCCCCCGAGCGTCTCGGGCGATCAGCAGGCCGGCTAGTTAGGATTGCCGGACTTTCGACATCCCAGGCGCGGCCTCCATGGCACAGACCAGGTTCCCACTTGGGGAGAACGTCGGCAGCTATGACAAGACAGACTTAATGTCACATTAGTTTCGTCAAATCGGGTGCAGTGTCCGGCCCATCGGCGTGGCGAGCCAACGCTGGAAGGACTACGGATCATGCACGCACAAACCCGGGCCTTTGTTGTCCATCGCACACCGACACGCATTCGTATAAAGATACCGCAGCGACAACGGCAACAGGCTTATTTCGCCGCCGTTGAGCGGGTTCTCATCGAGCACCCCGATGTCGTTCGCGTCCACTCAAATCCCCTCACGGCCGGCATCATCATCGAGTGTCGGAAGGGATTTGACCTGACGCCACAACACCGTCGGTTTCTCGGATTGCAAATGCTCGAAACAAAAGGCGCATGGCCGACGAGCGGTTGTCCGGCCCCCATGGCGCAGCCGAATGATGGAACTGATGGCCTGCTGCCCACATTCACTCTCGTCTCGGGGGCACTCAAGCTCATTGTGGCGGTCATCACCAAGCAGGTCGGTGTACAATTGGTTGAATGGGTCATCGACGCCATCGTTCAAGCTGCAAGGCATGAGGCTCAACGACGCGCTATAGGTCGCCAAGCGCTCCTCGTTGCACCTTCGGAATAGGCAGCGACATAGCCCCGGCCCGTTGCGAGTCCAGTCGTTCAGCGCCCTCGCATGAGGTCTCCGAACGACCGTCGACGTCAGGCCTACTGAAGTGCAGCTCAGAGGGCCTCTCAGAGCTACGCATCTGCGCTATTGCGCTGGGCAGTACTCCGCCCGCAAGCATGACACCGGCATCCAGCAAGCCGAGCGGTGCAACGTTAAGCGCGTTTCGCACGCCCGGCACAAGCATAGCCGCGATTTGCGCGGCGACCGAGCCGGAAATGATCTGCACCAAACGTGACTCCGCCCAGAGCTGAGCTGGCCTGAATTTGCTTGGCTTAGACGAGCGATAATTAAGAGTGTGCAGAAGTTGGCCCACGGCCAGACTGCCAAAAGCCATTGTTCTCCCTTCGGGCGAATTAAAGCCGTGGCGCATTGCACCGAAGGCCGCCGTCCCGAACGCGCTTGCCGTGAGCACGGCGGCTTCGCTGCCGAGGCGGGAGAATTGGTCGGATCGGATTATCCGTTCATCGGCGGCGCGCGGTCCGCGCTCCATCACGTCGGGATCGATAGGCTCCATAGCGAGACCGATCGCGGGAAGGACATCGGAGATGAGATTGATCCATAGGAGCTGAATTGGCGAGAGCATCTCACCAAAGCCGGCAGCGGCCCCCGCCAGCATCAGCAGGATCTCGCTCGTGTTGCTGCTGATGATGTAGTGAACCGCATTGCGGATACTGGTGTAGGTGCCACGGCCGCGCTCGATGGCGAGCGGCAATGACGCAAGATCGTCATTCGCAAAAAAGATGTCGGCGACTTCTCGTGCTGCCGCGTCTCCGTTTCGTCCCATAGCCATGCCGACGTTAGCCGCACGCAGCGCGGGGCTATCATTAATGCCATCCCCGATCATCGCCACCACAGACCCCGCCTCCTGAAGAGCACGCACGATCTGAAGCTTCTGCCCGGGACTGATTCGTGCGAAGGCATGCGCCTCGCGCGCCTTGGCGGCGAGCTCGAGAGGCGCTACGTGGTTAAGGTCTGCCGTATCGATAATCTTGACCTGACCATCTGAACTAAGGCCAATTCGTTCCGCCACTGCGCGCGCCGTCTTACTCTGATCGCCAGTCAGCATGACGGTCTGGATGCCAGCGTGATGCAGCTTCTGCATCAGCGCGGGAAGGCCGGATCGCACCGGATCGGCAAGACCGACAAGACCGCTCCATATCAGTTCTTCTATCTGTATCTCGCCTGCCTCAAGATCGGCACCAGGCACCTGTAATTCACGGTACGCCATTCCCAGCACCCGAAGTGCCTGCTCTGCCATCTCGGCATTTTGAGCTTCGATCTGAGCGCGCCGTGCCGCGGTGAGAATTTGCCGAGTACCGTCAGGCAATGCTTCAAATGCGCAACGTGCCAACACCTCGCCGGGGCTGCCCTTCACCGCGATCAAGACGCGAGCTTCATCAGCATGCGTCGTCGCCATGAACCTATAGGCCTCGGTGCGATGCTGAATCGACCGCCTTACATAGCGGCGCCGCAGCTCGCTAACGTCAATGTCGTGATCGAGTGCTGCCTGAACGAGCGCGATTTCGGTTGCTGAGCCGCTGAGCTGCATTTGCCCGTCGCGCTCCTCTACCTCGGTCTCGCTGCAAAGAACTCCGACCAACAGCAGCATACGAAGACGCCGGTCCTGCTCCGGTCGGGCAACCAGCCCGCTCCGGTCCACTAGGCCGTTCTCCTGTCGGCCGCAGACGCGGTCACCGATTGCGACGACTTCCAATGACATGGAGCCGTGGGTCAGCGTCCCCGTTTTGTCGAAGCAAACGACATCGACGGAGGCCAGCGTCTCCAGTGCTTCGAGCCGTCGGACCAGAATTCCCTGCCGCCGCATCTCCTCGACGCCGAGGGCGAGCGTCGTCGTGGCAACCATCGGCAGCCCTTCCGGAACAGCCGCGACCGCTACCGATAGCGATGAACGTACCAGTTGGAAGACCGCCAGCCCACGCAGCCAACCTACACCGAATACCGCAGCGCTTGCCGCCAGTGTGGCCCAGACGAGTTGTTGTCCGAGCTCGCTGAGATGTCGTTGCATCGGAGTTTCGGGTGTGTTGGTTGCGCCGACGAGCCGCTGGATGCGTCCGAGCTGGGTTCTCGCCCCGGTCGCCACAACGACAAACGTTCCACTCCCGCCTGTCACGATGGTCCCCCGATGGACCATGTTCATCCGGTCAGCGAGCGCCGCCCGGTGAGGGACAGTTTCGACTGATTTTACGACCGGCAAGCTCTCGCCGGTGAGAGCAGCCTCGCTGATCGTGAGCGCGCGGGCGCTTACGAGTCTGCCGTCGGCGGGAACAACGGTCCCGCGCCGCAGAAGGACGAGATCGCCAGGGACGAGCAGGTCGGCGCGCACATCCATCTCTGCTCCGTCGCGCACCACGCGCGCGGTCAGCGAGGCGGGGGCTCCGAGACTCCGGATGGTCTGCTCAGCCTGATTTTCAGTTTTAAACCCGATAGCGGCGTTGAGTGCCACGACAGCCATGATCGCCCCGGCCTCAAGCAACGTCCCGGTCACGACTGAAACCACGGCGACCCCGGCCAAGAGTGCCACCGGCAAGCTCTGGAACTGATCGAGAAAAATACTGAGCTCCGAGCGCTGATGCAGCAGCGGGATTGAATTACCAAGCCCTTGAGCAAGTCGTTCGGATACTCGCGCACTCGATAAGCCGTCCGAACAGGAGGTGTCGAGTTCGGACGCGACTGCTGCCGTCTCAATGGTGTGCCACGGGAGCTTGGCCGGATCGTCTACGGCGGGCGTGATCTCGCCCAGGAGCAGTCCGCTTATCCGGTCGACGAGTTGATCGATCGAGACCGAATCCTCGTAATGGATCAGGATGTTGCCAGTGAGGGCGTTGGCCGAGACATCGTTGATGCCGGATATCCCGGTGAATCCTCGCTCCAGCAGGTAGGGCTATCGCATATGGGCGAGGGCGGAGAGAAGGAAGTCATTATTCCATCTGGCTTGGAGCATTTTGTGGCTGATGCGGGCAGGACCGGGCGTTGCCTGCAGGGTATTGATGGCCAGCTTGCG
>Ga0209489_105052_pt1 | contig 23480 bp, 8 predicted proteins | sample SiratrowhiteBW_FD_187527 | JGI IMG/M metagenome (GOLD analysis project Ga0209489, IMG submission 187527) | Root nodule microbial communities of legume samples collected from California, USA - Siratro white BW (SPAdes) (version 2) | ecosystem: Host-associated > Plants > Roots > Nodule | place: USA...
TATATATATATATATATATATATATATATGGATAGAGAGGAGGTGAAGGGGGAGAATCTTTTATTATTTTATTCTTTTACTAGTGCAGATTAAATTTAAACATCTTTCATTCAACTGGTGAATACATAGATCATCCTATTTGTACATTAAAAATATTCTTTATTTTTATATAAATTATTTTAAAAATTATAAATTTTGTTTAAATATTTTTAACATGTTCGTTATTAATTAATAAACTTAATTATTTATTTTCACTTAATTTATATATATTTTAAAAAAAATTAAACTACAGTGGATTCAACAATTTCACTTTTTTTTTTTTTGAATTTATGGAAATCAAAATGGTAAAATCACATTTTCAAATGTTAAATTCACAATTTATTCAGAACTATAGTGGGTCTCACTCCCAATCCTTAAACTACTATGAATTTTGTAATCTATAATGAATTCTTACAAAATTTCTTACCACAAAAGAGGGGAAAAATTACTGGAGCCATATTAATAATTTTTTTAAAGTAGTGCCTCCATTTTCATCAATAAAAAAATTACACTTCTATTATCTCAGCAAATAATAACATTTTCTCTGAAATGCTATAATTTTAATTAACGTATATAAGTTTTGATTATAGAATTATAATATATATTATTGGACATTTCATAAGATTTTTCTTACGATTTTTTTATAAAAATTCATAAGAAAAAGAATTTTTTAGAATTTTGTTATTACAAATTTTGATCTGGAAGTAATATGTTTGTAGATAATCCAAAAGTAAGAATTTGAATTTTGTAAGAGTTTTTATGCAGAATTTTCTGCCAAGCAAACCGAAAAAGCTTTCCTACCAAAAAGTTAAAAAGAAATGTATGAAATTATCTACATGAAAAAAAAAATGTGTTTTATTCCTCTAGGTTGAAATTTGGTAGGTAATTTTCTTACGAATTTTAAATCTACATGTAATTTTTTGCAATTTTTTAAGTTAAATTTGTTGTTAATGTATGAAAACCGAGCTAGTACCTGCTTCATTAATTTAAACCTAATTTTGTTGAGAAAATTTAAACCAAAATTTGATGAAGCATTGAACAAAAGTTTTGAAGGGTGGCGTGGTCAAAGTCCTAGTTTCTGCCTTCAGCTTCATGCATTGATTGCATTCCATTAAATATGCAATCAAAGTTTAAATTTTGAAACATCTTGTCAATCTGAAGGGACCTGATAGCTTCTTCACAGTAGAAAAACTGGAGAGCAACCAGATACACAAAACCTATGCTATGCCTTCTCAGGTGACATCCATTTCAACACAATTACCATCATTCATTCTAATTTACAACAAAACAGTACCCAAATATTGCATAGGAGACATGTTTGAATCAACTTTCAAAAGTTTATTAAAGCTAAATTAAGCATGCATGCATGTATGATATGTAACAAGGAGTGAAACAGCAGAAAAGTATATAATAAGAAAGGAATGCATGAAAATTGAGAGTGAAGGAAGAAGAAAGTGAGAATTTTAGAGATAGGTAACAGAGAGTGTCAGTTTGAGGCAATTGCAACAGTGAAATAAAATAATGTGGAAATAACACTATTATTACTATTGTTACGTCTTGAATTGGCCCCTATTTCCTGCTTCGCTTGAGCGCCACGTGATGCATGTAACACACGAAAACCTTTCTTTTTGCAACTTGCAAGCTGTACGGACCTCACTCATCACGCCTTTTTCGCACCTCTTAATATTTACTTACTACTTTATTTTTTTTATTTAGTGCCACCGTTAATAAATACTTTAATCTAATAATTTCATTTTTTTTCTTGTGCCAGTGGAAATTATACTCTGCTACTATTACTCAGTTTCTCAAGAAACAACACTGGTTGTAACATTAAATTTATGCTTTTAACCAAGGATCTAAACTCTGCTTTGAGTGTAGAGTACATATTGTCGGAAAGCTAATAATACCTATGTTTGTATACGTTTTCAGTGAAAAAAAAAAAAAAAAAAAAAAAAAAAAGACACAACTTCTTAGAAAAAAAGTAGAATTGAACTTATAAAAGTTGAAATTTACATCAAACTATAGAATACTATAATTTTATCCTTGTTATCCGCACACTAATTATATTGCAAGGTTAGTCGTGTGCTACATTGGCAAAATTAACTCAGATTAAAAAAAGTTAAAAATGAAGCTGAAAATGAAAAAGGAAGTTTAAAGTTAAAAAATTAAGTTAAATTAAAAGGGTTTACTAAAAACCGGTTGAAAGTTTAGAATAATACATGTGAACATGATTAATTATTGAATGAAATGTTAATATTAAGTAATTATAAGTTTGAATAATTACAAATCCATATTTTAAAAATTTTTGTGTTCTAATTTTATATAAATTAAAGTTCGAGTAATATTTTATATAAGAAAATTATTTTTTACTTTAATTTAAAGTAATTATCATTTTTCAGTAAAATAAATAAAATGTGAATAATTCAAACAATAAAAAAGATAAGTCTAACATTAAATTAATAATAAAAAGTTTAAGAGCTCGACCATAATACAAAAATCATATCATAAATAGGATTCAAACAATAAAGTATTAAGGTTTTGTATTATTATTTTAAATGATAAGTATAATTTTTTTAAATGTTAATTAAATAATTTGTTAATAAGTTAAAAACTATTGTTAAAGTTACCTTACTAAATATAAATAAAATAGTTTTTATCAAAATTTGATTTACCAACTCTATGAGAGAAAATGTTTCTACAAAAAGACACAGTAAGTTTAGCAGGAGGGACTGGACTGATAAAGAAGTAAAACTGAAATACAATGAAGCGTGCAATGTTTCAAGTTGGGCACTGCAGAGCCACGTGAGATGAAGAACAATGTTCAGTTGACTTGGTAAGAAACATTGGTTTGAACAACAAAACAATATCTCAAAGATATAAATATCAGTCTCATTAGGCAAACTGAAAAATAAAAATTACCAAAAAAAACCTCGTTCGTTAACCCAAAAGCTAATTTAATCAACCAGACATTTATAGTTTAATGAGTTTTGGATAAATTTAATTAAAAAAACTATAAATGCTATTAGTATAAAATGTTTGGTCTTAGAATAAAAGTACAAGAAGAGAAGGCAGAAGCTTTAACACTGTGCAGCTTGCACTGTCACTAATACATCGCCTCACGTGAAATGCCCATCTTATCTAAACACCCTCCACCAAGACCCATTCTCATTTCCACACCAAAAAACTCAAAAAGAAAAGGTATCTTAAACCGTAAGTACGAGTTTGATCTTCAGCTATCTCCCACCATTTCGGGACCAAGCAAATCACCAGATTCAATAATTGCTTATTGTACTAAACTAAATCATATGTAATGTAGTTTTAAATCATATCTGACTGTTTAAAATTTTTTAATGATTCGATATTAACAATATAAATATAATTATCGATCATTATAGTAAAGTTTTATTATTATTTTTAGCTAAATATTTGTATACATGTGGTTATAGGAGATTAAGAACAGTAATATTTGAGTAAAGTATTTCTTGCCGTGACCATTGTAAATGTTCATATTTCTCACATTATAAATAAACATGACGTTAAATTACGGACATACGTTAATTGGTAATGTTAAAAAAAAATGTACCTCCCACAATACAAATCATTGTCATAAAATAAATTTTGAAAAATAAGAAATTAAACCAAGAAAATATTTTGGTGTTTATTAATTGAAATGAAAAACATTGATGAGGTGAGAGATAAATGTAGGTGGCAGGGGCAGGTGGAGGAGTCTATATAAGAGCGAGTTTGTGTTGAAAGAAGCTTCACTTATGCCAAATTTCAGTAAGCAACAACTCTTCATGCTCTCTCTCTATCTCTCTCTCACTCTCACCCTCTCACTCTCACCCTGTTTCTGTTCTCTCCCAACTTCTTCTACCATCCCAACATAACCTTTTCTTCTTCAAACTCTCACAAACCACTTAGTTAGTGTCTTTTTCTTTGTCCATCAATGGACCAGTTTCTCTTCAAAGCAGAGAAGGCCAACGTCATTCAAAGACACAACCTCTTCGCCGCCGTTTCCAAAACCCTTCGCATTCTCGAGCTCTGCCTCCTCCTCCTCCTCCTCTCCTGGCTCCTCACGCGCCTCCCCTTCCTTTTCGCCCTCTCAGCCCAATTCCTCACTCGCCTCCTCTCCTTCGCCGCCAGCCCTCTCTTCGTCTTCGCCCTCTCCAACGCCATCATCGCCGCCCTCCTCGCCCAGTCTCGCCACCTCTCCTCCCCCCACTCCGCCGCCGACGCTCTCTACCACGATTTCCTCAACACTCGCACCCCCGTCACTGTACTCCACGCGCCGCAGCCGTGCGTGTCACCGGAGCCCGAGTTCCATGACAAGAAGGTCATAGCCGAGACTGTTCAAGATCGGCCCAGCGTCGACCCCGCCGCGAAGTACCGCCGGAGCAAGTCCGAGAACTGGAAAGGAGACGGCGTGAAAACGCCGCGAAGGCGACATCTCCGTCGGTCGGAGACCGAAAAGCGGCGCGAAAACCCACAGGAAAATTTGTACCCGCAGGATAAGCTGAGCAATGAGGAGTTTCAGCGCGCCATTGAAGCGTTCATCGCGAAGCAATTGAGGTTTCTTCGGGAAGAGTCTTCCGCCATTGTTGTTCAGAATCCGTCGTAGATTTTGAAACCTTGAAAAAAATATGCGCTCAATAATAAAAATCTGTTTTTTTTTTAAAAAAAAAAAAAGAGATAATATATGGCAGTGGCACTACCCGTTTCCCTTGTGATCCAATAAAGTTTGTGTTTAGTAATAACTAATTAATGTTGTTAATAATGATTTTGTTTTTGGCGAAAATAAGGTAAAGAAATAGTCGCTTAATGATAATATAATAGAAGGGAGCATGGAACTGAAGAATATGTTCCTTGATGGAGAATTGGAAGCGATGCTGATCTTATTCTAGAGTTTATAGTTTTAGTAGAGCTAGGTATGAGGGAAATGGAAGTTCTGCCATTGTTTGCATGTGTTGATTGTGGTAAAAGCAAGGGAATGGAATTGTATTCCCAATAAACGTGAATGGTTGATGCTTAATTTCTTCATGTAGCATCCAGAAAAGCATTATTGTTGGTAGGATAATATTTTCCAACTCTCCACTCTATATTTTATTTAGTTCATTGCTATATTTTTCCTTCAAAGAGTTTATGGAAAAGGAAGACATGCAATTTTTATCCAATTATGATTCCACGTAGGACTAGCCACCCGTAATACCCTCGTTATTCGCATTCCATGCAATACACACATAACCACAAATAGTGTCACCAAGTTGGTCAGCCTCGTTTTTTTTATACGCATAATTTGGAGTACCTATTTTAAAGCTACTCAATTAACGCTGCAATTAGGAAACATGATAATAAATTTTTATAAAATCAAATGAAATATAAAAAAATATATAATTTTAGATTTTATTCATAGTAAGTATCCTCGTGAAAAATACATTTCTGTCCATCCCATCCATAAGCTACTAAAGAAAACAATAATTTTATTTTACTTGTAAATGCCTGTTTAGTTAATCCAAGTCAATCTATTGCATGCTTTATCTATAGTAAAGATTTTTTCTATCCTTAATCACCACTCTCAAACTTCTACTAATGCATTAAAAAATGCTGCTGAGAAAAGTAAATGCATCATCCACACAAGCTATTTGTTAGAAATTCAGAAATTCAAACTGCCAATATATAGGATAGCAAAATATGTTTTAAAGAACAGATATCTTCATAAGTAACATGTCTATGAATTTGCCATACTAGGATTTTGAGGTAAGATATGGGATAAATATAACTATTTTAATTTTTGAAGTACTACAAAAATTACTCAACGTTTAATTTTGCTCCATCATCTAACACTTATGTCGTGAAGGGGAAATATCACTCTAATAAGAGAGAGAATATACACAATAAGGTAAATAAAACGTACTTTTATTTTTTAAAATATTTCTAATTTGTTTGTGAATTATATCAGCTCTTTCCAAATAAATCAACAAAAATAAATTTTTTTTTTCATTTATATGACTTTTTGTAAGAATTCAAGGGTAAATTGGGAGATTCACATTAAATAAAAAAATGTAGAAAAACATCTTATAAAGAAAAAAACAAAAAACCTACAATCCCCTCGAAAGATTCCACTAACTTTCAACTATATAAACTATATAAGTTTTGTAATTGAATTTCTTTCTCTCATAACAAACTGCCATAAAATAAGTGAATGCTTTATCCTATTTAATTATAATTTGTGAATTATATCAACATTTTCAGATATGAATCAACCAAAAATTTCAGAAAAAAATTGTGCATCTCTTACCTTAATAACTTTTATCTACATAACCTTTTTCTTATTGGCACGTTCTTATAAAATAATTCCATGGTTGTGCATATTTACGATGGGGGATCTTATGGTGTTTTATTATTTATTTTTTGTAAAAGCACCAAGTTTCAAATTATTTGAGGAATTACATAGTTAAGTTTGGCTCCTGTGGATCACCAGGTAAAATGAAACATTGGTTAGTTTTTTTTTTTTTTTCTTTTAATAATATAGATTACCCTTGCTTCAAGCACCAATTTCCCTTAATTGAGAAACATAAATTCTTCAATTATCAATTCAGTTTCATAGCCTGGCTGTTATGCTATCTAATTATAGCTAACTATGCAACTTGATCTAGCCATGTTCCTATGAAGTTATTGCAATCACTTTCGTAATACTATAGAATTGATTTTTTATTATGTCTTATCAATCACAAAGTTAACCACATTGCATTCCCCACCCCGCCCCCTTCCACCATTTATTTTTGCCTTTTTCTTCACCAAAAGCTTTCTCTCTAGTGGATAATTAACCCCAATCATTGTGAAATTATGCGTTGATCATTTTATAAAACCCATTGTCTATTATTTCCATAGTACCCTTTATGCTATCTCAATAGGAAAAAAAGACACTTCCATTACTTTCTGTCAAGAGATTATAATCTTGATAAATCTTGTTTATGTTGGCATGCACCCAAACCTTTCCATTTTTCCAAAATCCCCTTTTTCTCTACCCCTTTTGCCCCTTATTGGGATAGTCATCATTACTCCCACACACAATCACTATTGGAGTTGTTCAGTGGTTGGGTTAGTTTTCTTGTAAGACTTATATAATTCCCAACTTCTGGAACAACTTTTACTTTCATTAAATTCGTGGCAGAAATAGCCAAAGTGAAAAATAAAAAACGAAGTTCACGAGAAGTGGCATGCTCCGGCGCCACCACCTCCATTAGTCTTCGTGTCTAACTAACACAACTTATCACCCTTTTAGTTGTCATGAATTAATTTCCCCTTCACTTTACTCTTTTATCAACAAAAGTACTTTTGTAAACAAAAACATATTACCATTTTCTTAAAAATGTTTTGAAATAAACAACATATGTGTGGAGTTTATTTGGTGTCTGTTTATGTGATTTGTTTAGTGGTGGGTACCGAAAGACTATAACTTTATGGAAGGCAAGACAAAGCATTAAGCATTAAACAATCCAAGCAGTTGGAGAAAAATTTGACAGAGAAAGGGCTTTTTTAGAATTGGAATCCTCAATCATTCAGTAAAGTTGAAACCTTCCATGGTCATTCTTAACAAAGTTGAAAGTGTTTAACTTTGAGAGGAATAATTGAGGGCCATAGATGGGTGTTAATATCTTTTTAACCCTCACATTCTTCCATCAAACAAGCTTTAATATGCATATTAAAAGGGACCCACCTGCTTGAAAAGCTCTATATTCCCAAACCCACTTTCCTTATTAAACCACATAAAAACAGGACCAAGTCATGATTATGTTTTTAGGTTCAAACAAAAGTTTGCTCAAATTTATATTATTTGTCGACAGACATAGTATAATTAATACATTTTCATCTGCTAAACGTTTTCAAAACTCTCGTCTTTATTGAGTTTCATAGTGATAATAAGGTTCCCCTGAGTCACCAACAACAAATACTGCAATGTCACCCCATTTTTATCATACTCAAGGTTACCAAACAAATACCCCAATACCCAAAATTGCAAGCATATTAACTTTTGAAGTTGGTATCTCTTACAGCCACAGTCACCAATCATAGGAAGAGAAATCATGCATGTCAGACAGCCAGGTACATCTCTTCCCTGAGTCACCAAGAACAAGGAAACACTGGCTTATCTTCCAGCAGTGACACAGATCATCCAGTTATGGAAATCTTTGGAACATTATTGTATCTGTATCAAGCACGTTTTGAGTCCCGATGTGTTTTCAGTTTGAGAGAACATGATAGGATTACTGTGTCCACAGGTGAACCAACGCAAATGGAAAATAATAAATATATGCAAACGTAAAACAAAACAAACAAGTACAAAAAATCAATTATACTTGGCAGAAAAGGAAAAACTGTCACTTGCAATGCACACCGACCCCAGCAGTAAATTATGCCGGACTAAGTAAGTCACAAGGGGGTTGATATACATGTACCATATATGATGGTCTACTTAATTTTTAAAATTAGGGTTGTTACTTGGTTGGAATGATCTTCATGATTACCATTATAATTTAGGACTATTGTACCAATGGGGTTAATAATAGTGGAAAAAAGTTAATATCTTACTAGTTTCGGAATCAAAGTTTGAATTTTTGTTGGAAGAAGCTGTCATTATTTAATGTTTGATAATGTCTCAAACTGAATTGTTTTTGAAGAAGATAGTTGTGAGAAAGAAACAAAATAATATTTTAGGGACTATGGGCTATTGATATGTGGATATTCAGGTAGATTAGTGTAATCAATAGGTTTTCTGGTTTCAATCAGCAAAAGAAAAAATATGTGGATGGAGATGTTTCAAGGATTAATTGTGATATTTAAAGTTTCTGATTTTTTTTATGAAGTTATTTAAAGTAGTTTCAGTTTACTATGAATCCATAATACAATGGACATCCTTTTCCAAAAGCAAATTTATCATTGGATCTAACTGATAGATAATAAAGAAAAACTTTGATCAACTTCGCTTTGGAAAATACACTGAGCTTCCAACTAAAAACCAAGCATGTCAACCAACTTTTGCAGATTAAGCAATTCCAGGTTAATTGAAGCTTCATAGTTCTTAATGGAAACATGTATTAGAAATATGCTTAGACTCTCCTTTAGTTTCACCATTGTCCTGCAAATCTGGCAATGGTTTTGTGTATGATTTGTAACACCAAACTCCAAAATGTTATATCTTTTGTTGTTGGGAGGGAGGGGGTCCTTGTATGAATATATGTACTTTGAAACATCCCATAAAGGTTGCTTTCTTGTGAGAAGAAACACTATTATTGAAACAGAAACATGTCCTGTTGGTGCTCTTGATGAATACTTTAGAAAGCAATACACAATGACTGAATGTTTCAATCGGTTGTCACGTTTATAGTTTCCTTTATGTGGTACACTATTCATGTTATGGTGTTTAAAACAGCAGACTAATAATGGAACAAAATTGAGCATCTGAAGAGCACAAATATAAGGGGTTCAGCTCTTTGCCATTTCAAACCAAGAAAACCAAGCAATAATTCACCACCCCAACTAGACTTATGTAGTTCATAAAGAGAGGCTAAATGTAGTAACTACTCTAGCCTTCATCATAAGCTGGCTTCTCTATTCAATGCCCTTTTGTCTTTAGTGCAAGGCTCATGCTCTAAGGTGGGGCCTTCAACAAAGCCTAAGACTTTGTATTCAAGCCTGACAATAAAGGCAGAGGGTAAAGGTCTCACCTACAATGAAGGGATGTTGGTCCTGCGGTGGCATGCTGCAAATTTCCATTTCTTTACCATGTTGTGATTTGCCAGTTACGTTTTTTACTTGTGGATTGAAATTTGACTTTAATTGTGCCTAATGTGGCAGTCACTTTGGTATAACACATCCACAGAAGTGGTGATTTACCTAATTTTTTAACGTCCCTTCAATTGGGTTGGCAATAACCTCAAACACTAATATGATATGATATCCATTTGAAACATGGATTGAAGAAAGTAATAAAGAAGGTGAAGCTGAAAAATGGTAGGGGTCTTAGACTATCCGTGCATGGACAAGAGTCTTAATTACTTGTTCCCAAAGTCATGCAATAATAATTAGAGGACATTTAAAGAATGAAATCTATTGATTGAATATGCAGATGCTATAGCTAGGGTAAGACGTACCTAACGTGTTTTAAAAATGCACTAATTTATCTTTAATTGTTCTAAAGATTTTGGGTTAGGATACATGACAAGAGCTTAATTGGGATTGATGCATACGGAGATTAAATTACAAGGGGCTGCCTTAACATTTGTTTCTTAATATAACCTATACGGGTAAGATATAATATTAGCTTTATTATTTGAATGGTTGAGTAGATTTTAACTACTTTCTGTTCTACGACAAATACTAAAAACTTCTTTCTATGTATATAAAATAGTTGGTTGGATAGTGAAAGAAAAAGTTATATCATTTATACAACAGTGAATGGATGTTAGTTGCTTCAGTAAAACGTCTAAACTGTAAATTTTTTCGACATATGTATGGATAAGAGAATATCATTTTTCATCATGGTTTATTGTATATTTTTTTTTCTGCTTCTCTCTATTATACATCTATCTTATAACGTGTTTTATTTGTCTGTTCTTCTTCCTTTTATATCTCATCTATTGATCTAAACAAGCATGTTATATATATTTAACATTCCTCATGATATAATACGTCTAATTCTTCTTTGTATACAATACTTTATTGTTTAGTTACCATGTTTTTCGCAATTGAGTAGGGTTTTAATTCATTAAATAATGAGCTTTATCCTTTTTGAAAAATAAGTCTTTTTAGAGAAGAAAAATAAAGTATTTATATCATGTTACGGAAGTGTTGGCTTGTGTCTGCAAGTTGATTCATAATCAGCATAATAATGTAGTCCTCATCTCGTGGACAGCTAGTGTGCCGATTTCATGGCTAATTAAACTTGTGTTTGCACACAACTCATTTTACGAGAATGCATTGCCTATTACATTAGGACTATCCTTACTCCATATATTTGAATAAGGTATGTTCATGCGCAAGATTAAGGAATTAGTATACTTAATAATTTTTAAATCTCGCCCTTCGTCTTTTGATAATTCTTCAGGTTTGTTATTTTGGATTTAGACTTTTAAATTCATAACAGTTCAATTCAAAATCTATATATAACACTACATAAAGTATTATTTATTTATTATTAAAGTTTTTATATTCATTAATACATATATTTTCTTACTCACTTTATTGATCACATACCTATTTGATCGTTTAAATGTCTTTTATAGGTGAATATCCCGTCAGTCTTTACTTCAACTTAGATCCTCAAGTATTTGGATCTTGATAATAGCAATAATCATTACTAAAAAAAATTATTAGAAGTTCACTCTTATTTTGTTGCTCATAAATATTTTGTTGCTGATAAAGCTTTTGTTTTTGTATTAGTTTAAAATTATACAATTAATACTTTTAATGGTCAACCTTTTATGGAATTATACAATTTTATTTATATAAAGAATTCTTTTAATCATAGATTCCAATATAGACTTTGCATAATGCCTGGATATCCATCACTGATTCTAAGAATATGTCAATTCCATAAAAGATTGAGCATTCTTTATTTTAATTGGAATATAAAATTGCTTCAAATTTTATATTTTGAAAAAGTGCTTCCATAAAAGAAAAAATTGGAATTATACAGATATTATACAATTCTTTATATTTTAGTTATGACTAGTAAATGCAATTTTATTTTAAAGATCAAATTTTAATAAAAACACTCACGGTTATCTGATAATTTTTAATTTCAAAAGATTTTTAAAAAGTCTTATGGTATTCAATAAAAAATTGTAAACATTAAGAAAAGATAATATTCAGTCCAAATTATCATATCTTTTAGAGGACGATCAAATTTGATGACATTTTACATTTTTAAAAGGTATAAAAGAATCACTTGGTATTCAAAACAAAATAAATTTCAATAAATTATGTTTTAATTGAATTTTATGAAATTTGTTTATAATTTTTTTGTCTATATATCCAAATATCATGTGGAAGAATCTCACTTAATTAAATGTGTGAGACTTGTCTACTATTATTTAAATTCCTTTCAATATCAACATATTACACTACTATTTAAACTCCTGTCAATACCAACATAACAATTACACTATTATAGGTTTATCTTTTGTATTAATCAAAATCAGTGGTCTGAATCTCTCAATTCCATTGTCAAATTCATTACTTCTAGTGCTTCTCCTTTTTTAGATCAGAAATATAGGTCGGTATTGTTGGTGATTAAAGAAATTAAAGAAAGTATAATTATTCCATTCCTATGCAAGATGACACTTTATGAAAGGAAGAAAACCTCGTGCCACGTTATTTTCTTGTAACGTGTGAAAAATAAAATGATTTATTCTTCATAAGTTACTAATGGAATGTCTAGACAGGCTTTATCATTTTGAATGAATAGTAAGGATAAGACTCTTTAACTATTAATTTATTTCTTATTCTTATATATGAGTATACATTTCTCTAATTTATTTATGTCATTTTTCTACTAATTTTCTAATTATTTTTTCTTTTCCTATTTTTTTAAAGTTAGTTTGACATGGTAAAATTAAAATTAGTTGCTTACTATAGCGAGAGATTCACAACAAGAAATACATATACTAAATCATTTATTACTTTCAATAATAGCCTAAATATATTAATATCAATTGTTATTTATATCGTAATATCACCATTTATTATCAAAAAAATACACTTTGATTTTGTAATTTTAAAACTAAAGATGCAAAGTACTGATTTTTTTTATAAACGGATGAAATCCTTAAAATTCTTTAAATTTTCATAAAATCGTTTCAAATTTCATGAATTTATATTTTATTATTTTTAAAATCTAAATTAAAAAATAGTGAATGTAATTTTTTTAAAAAAAGCATTATGAATGGTTTTGTAACAATTCTATTATTATTACTAAAACGTCAAATATATATATATATATATATATATATGAAAATGAGTTTGCAATAAATTTTATATATATATATATATATATATATATATGAAAATGAGTTTGCAATAAATTTTGTCATGAAAATTTTAGGAAAGGGCATGTGCTTAGTGAATCAAGAGTATATTTGAAAAAATCCATCTCTATAAATACTTTTAGGAAAAACATAACACGTAAAAAAGAAAATAAATTTATTCATAAATTCAAATTAATTTAAAAACAAGTTAAAGATAAAAGTTTTAAGAAAAATGTATAAGATAACTTTCAAAATTAACTTATATAAATTAATTTGAATATATAAAAATTTTAGTTAAATTTTTTTCTTATTGGCTTTTTCTTACCGTAAGGGTATCTTTATTGTTTTTTGTCCACCTGCCATAAGAGTTGGCAAAGGCCTTTCTTCACGGACTGTGTCTTTCCGCACCTCTATAATATCTTCCTGTACTTCTATATTAAAATGTGAAATCATCATTTTACTTTTAAAATAAAACTCATGTATTTTTTTATAAAATGTCTTACGGATTTTATAATCCATAAGTTTTTTTTTTAATTATCTTATGGATTTATAATTCATAAGACAATTTTAAAAAAAAATAAGACTTATGGATTGTAAGCATGCATTTTTGTGAAAGGTTTTACGAATTATATAATGCATAAGTCATTCCACGACTTACAGAGTCTATAATTCATAAGCAGTAATTTTACTGAAAATTGCTTGCGGATTGTAAAATCTGTAAGACTTAATCTTTTTGAAGATGTCTTACGGATTGTATAATTTGATTCTATAATTCATAAGCAGTAATTTTACTGAAAACTGCTTGCGGATTGTAAAATCTGTAAGACTTAATCTTTTTGAAGATGTCTTACGGATTGTATAATTTGTAGGTGAGATCCTTCACTTACGAATTGTACAATCCGTAACCTATTTTATAAAAATTAGTGTTTATGGATTTTGCAATCCTTAATAAGATGTGTGTTCTTTTGATGACTTACGGATAGTCACAAATAATTGTAATCACTAATCCAGTCGATTACAAGAGGATGTATGGAGATTTCAAGGACACTAACCCTCATGTACCTGTATGTACAAAACACCTCTACATTTTTTTCTCATAATTCATTTTATTCCTCTTTACAAAAGATTCTAAAATTAAGAAGATATCAAATAAATTCTTTAAATTTGAATTTAGTTTCTGAAATTAATATAACTTAAATTTTAAAACTTAATGTCTGTAATGGAACCCCTAAAGAGTAATATGACTGAAGAGTTGCAATTAATTGTGTTAGAGATTTCTTATCGACTATAAATGAGGTCTTTTTATAATTTATCAGTATATGTAAATCTCACCTTACAAGTCGGTTTTGTAAGGTTGAGTTAGACTTAAAGTTTACTTTTAACATGGTATTAGAGTCTATCCTAACAAAGTTGTTAAACTTATCGGACTACCCGCTATTGGACCACTATCGAACCATTCTTATATATAAGTTTCATGTTCGAGTGGAGAAGTCTTAACGTGAAGGGGGTGTGTTAAAAAAGATAAAGCGTTTCAATAATTTATAAATAAATACAAATCTCACTTATAAACTGGTTTTGTAAGATTTAAAATACACTTATAATATAATAATTTATAAGAATCTGAATCTAAAACTTTTTTTCAATGGTGTGAGAAGGTTGTGCCTGGTTTTGATGTTGGATTTCACAATTTGCAAGCATTAGATTATTTGAAATTTGCTTGCGGATTGTATGAAAACAAAAATTTTCAAAATAGTTCGACAACGACAAATTTTCACTCCACTGACTCTCTCAATCCAAAACTCCCTCCTCGATCGCCGCTCCAACACCACCAACGTTCTTCAACCACTACCTTCCTCTGCTGCAACCTGCAACCTCCACGCATAATTGCAAGTTTCAAAAACCTTCACTACTGCCTCCATAACCTATTTTTTTTTCAATGAGGATAACTTTATCTTTTTCACATGTCTAAAATTGAAATGTCTAAAATTGAAATTTTAAAATGTATGGAGGTGGATGAAAGATATTATGGAAGTGCAAGAAGAAGCAGTCTTCATGTTCAACTCTAGCGTTTTATTTAGGACTTAGCCTATTATTACTTTATAAACTTTGTACAAGTGCTTTTTGCACTCTCTTGTTTTTTAACTCCACCTGTATTTTAAATTTCTAAACATGTATTCGAGAATAAGTTCTATTTAAAAAATATACTTTTTATTTGAAAATGTATTTTGGGTTGCTTAATCTACTAATATATTTTAAATTATATAACTTATGATATATTTTTGTATTACATACTAAATTATATTTTCAAATTATGTAATATATAATATATTTTCATAATGTGAAGATGTAGTTTAAATTATGCAATTTAAAATATATCTTTAGATTGTATAATCCAAAATTCTTACAGGATCTAAAATAAATTATTAAATTATCCAAGTCAAAATGTTTTCAATAATTTGATATTTTCCTACATTCATGGAGATTTTAGAAAAGAAGTATGGTGGTAATAAAAGAAATATCCTATAGTATCTTTTAAACTGTTGGGCTACCTCTTGTCTGAAATGGGCTTTTATTTTTTCAAAATTCTTCTCTCTCCTTGAACCCTTTCTTTATATTCTTTTATTACTTTTGAAGAAAAATAATTTTCTTAAAATATAATTCACATAAGGTAATTTAAAGAAGTTTTTAAGCTCAAGAAATAAGATTTCGGAAACTTATTTCCGTAAGAATATGTTTATTTTCAAACAAAATATGAAAATTATACTAGCTTCCTTTTTATTGGTAAATATAACTTTCTTTTGTACAATTATTTCTACAAATAAATTTAAATTAAATTAATTTTATAAAATTAAAATAACTTACAATAAATTGCGAGTTTTTATCCAAAATGTGTTTTCATTTCAATAAGAATTTCTTCTGAAATGGTTGATGCATACAATCATGTAGGTGTGATGTGTGCACAAGTAGTGGGTCAACTCAGAGATGGGCCTGATTTAATGATCAAGGGACCAAAATTAAGACTTCTACTATTTACACTCCCCCCTTTTACTATACATAATTTTCTTTTATTTCTTTTATTGAATGACATATTTCGTCTTCTTGGTATCTTTTCTTTATTACAAAATACTCAATTTGCACTCACGAACCTAAGAAATATATTTTTTTTAAATAGTCTATTAATTTTCATATTTCAAAGAAAAAAATGTGTTTCAGAATCTCCTTTTCCGAATGTCTTTTTTTTTTCACATTTCAAGATGTGTTTGTTTCATTAACATCCTAAAATATTAAAAAACAAATTAATACATTGCAAAAATTTATTTTCTAAAACACATTTTAATTTGTTATAATATTTTAGAAAGTATTGCTAGAACATGAAAATGAAAGAACATTCAAAATATAATTTATTTAATATTTTTAATTGTTAATCCCACAAAATATTTTCTTATATATATTATACACACAAAAGGTAAAACTTCATACATAGTATCCTTTTGGTTCTCTATTTTTCTTGTACATGATGAAATTGAATATGAAATCTAATAATAATAAGGTAAAATTTAAATTGATAAAATATGAAAAACAGGAAATAAATGAGAAGGTTTATAAAGCAACGAAATGAAATTAAAAATAATATGTAAATTACGTGAGTTATGATGCCTTTAATAACTTTTAATTAGATAATTTATTTTTAAAATTCACTTTTGAATTGAAATTTCTTATGTGTCTAAAATCATTTGATATCCTTCTATATTCATTTAAATAGAACTAATATAATCCTTAAAATGTATACAAATATGAACTATTTAATTATCACGTTGATTAAATAACTGAAGATGTTATAATTAGTGTGTTACCTCCCTATAAGAAAATAGAGATAAAGATTATATAATAGCAATAATAAAACTAAAAGGAAAAAAAAATGAGTCTAAGTAGCAGTATTCTAATTAATATAATCGAAATATGTTTACAGCCCAAAACCAATTTCGTTGGCACAAGTGGGCTTAACCTTTAAGAATGTAGAAATAGCAGTACCTCATGATTTCTTCATGCATCCTCATGGGATGTACTGAGAGGTCTAAAATATTGGATTGTGAAATTTGAAAAAATGTTTCCAAAAATATACTTTAGATCTAAAAGTGTACAGTGAATTATATAATGCATAATATAATTTTATATTTTTATATTATATCATCCAAAATCCAAAATACGTTTTCATGTTACATCATATTATATAATCCACAAATATATTTTAGATTGTACAATTAAAATATATTTTTGAATTATATAATCTAAAAATATATTCTAGACTAAACAATCCAGAATGCATCATTATATAATCTAAAAATATATTTTAAATTATATAATTTAGAGTACATTTTTAGTTTGAAAATATATTTTTAATTGTATAATTTAAAATATATTTTCATATTTAGATTAAACAATTCAAAATAGATTTTTATATTGTACAATCTAAAATCTATTTGAACTTTTCTCACCTACTAAAAGAAATACCTTAAATACCAATCAAATACACCTTATATTATTTTTAAAAGATTTAAAATTTAATATAAAATATAATTATAAAAGATAAAAGTATTAAAATTCTTTAAAACTATTAATTACTGATTTTTTTAAGAAAATAATCAATTAAAAATAAATTTAATTATTTATTTGTTAAATAAACTATTTTAATTTATATAAAAATATATAATAAAAAGTGGAGTATCATAGGCTTCGAAGAAAGATATGAGTTGTTTAGAGTCTTACATAAATTTTGTTTTGTGGTTACAAATAAACAAAGAAATAATAATACAATGAACTAAGGATAAAACAATATTATTTTTCATAAAATTTTAATTACACCATTTTTACTAGTAATTATAACTTAATTTTTTTAAAAATACCTACAACTAATTCTAAAATTGTGGAATTAAAATTAGAATAATGATTGATGCTTCTTATGAACACTACTAAATTAAATCTAGAAATTACATGTTTTTCATGTTATAAATTGTTTTGATGTGTTTAAGTTCCAAAACATTCAGAATGCCAACAATTTTTCTATTAAAGCTAAAGAAAAGAAAGATTCCATAAAGATAATGAAGAATACAAATGAAGGATTACCACTGAATAGCTCAACTGACAAAATTAAAATTAGTTGTTTGTTTAGAATAGAAAATTTTAGCTTATTTAATGGAAGTAATAAATTTTCATTTTCTAGAATTTTAGAAGTTAAATCCATCCCTTTGCTGTTACAATGGTGTTAATAGGAATAAGAATATTTGTCTCCAAATATAAGTTATTTGAGTGTTTGGACAAAATATAGCTAAGCTTCGAAAAAACAACCAAAGCTTTCATTGGAAGTTACAGTTTTAGATCACCACAATCCAATAAGTTTGGTGGCTTCATTTCTTGTAAAACCACAATTGAAGAAAATAAATGAAGTTTTAGAGGAATGAACCATTCTCTTTGAATTTGATATTAAACCTCTTACCTTTGATGATCTTCATTTGCACTTATTTAGATTTGATCAAGCGGGCATGGTTCTCATCTTCTAATCATTTCTATATTTTGATTTCTACTTTCCCTTGTCATTAAATTCTGCAAATATATATAAATACCTGTTGGGTAAGATGTGGAACTTGGAAATTAAACAATGAATTTTGTACTCATTTTCATTCATGATATTTAATCCATGAGTTCTACTTTATTCTTGTCTTATTTTATCTTTTTCTTTTGATTCTACAAAAGTTATTGTCTAGTATTTCATTTCTATGGTTTAATTCTTGTTTTCTTTTTCTTAAAAAAATAGTTTCATAATCATTTTTAGTTCATATGTTCTTTGCAAATTTCTATGATCTAATAACTTGAATTTTAATGTTAGACAATTTTAAGGCTTAGTTTGATAGATCTCAACTTATAAATGCATTTTATGAGTAGATCAGAGGTTTAAATTATGGTTTATTAAAGTTAGATTGAATTAAAACTTTAATTTTCAATATAGAAATGAGGGTTTAGTATTAAGTTAAAAGTTATAAATAATAGTTAAAATATAACTCCTTTTACTTAAGAGTGTATTAATCTAAATATCACAATTTAATTGTAACTTAGTCCATTTGTAACAATCTCTTTTTTAATTTTTTCAATTTTAAAAATTGAATATTTTGATTACGGCTTAACCTACCTACCTAACGTAGGATACAAAATAATTGATACAACCTTCAATAATTTTTTCCTCAACCACTAATGGAAGACCCCTTAGCAAGGGATCTATCACAAGAACAATAAAAAAAAATAGAAGAGTGAGATTCAGCTGAAGTAAGCAAAGTCAAACTTTCATTAACTCGGACCAATGTTTCACCATGTGCAAAATAGTTTAGGATCTTTCTCTTTGGGCCATGTACTGGACTTTTTAGTAGAATATAACTTTAATTTTACAAGTTAAACTTGTCTAGATTGTTGGTCAAATAAAATCAAGTATGCTTAGGGCTTACGTGGCTGAAGCACTTCGACCTAGGACTTATGTGGCTTGGAACACCTCGACATCATACCTAGGGCAGACCTATCACGATGCAGCTTCATGGAAAGAATGGAGACACATGACAACGTGCAAATGAAGAGGTTTGTAAGCCACATGGCAGCTTGTAAGTGACCAGTAGTAGGAGCAAAATAAGGAGAGCATGACTTCCACTTGGCAAGTGCTCATTGGAGAGTTTTTAATTAGCATTTAAATTTGAATTTTAAATTCAGAATTGACTTCACATTGCCGCACACAGTAAATAAGTGTGCTCACCTCTTGTAATTTCCAACATGCAATATTCTTGAGCTCCCTCTAGGTTACTACTTATAAGAGTCTAACTTAGACCTTCAAAGCAAGAGTTGGCCTCACCTATTTTGCCTTCTTATCTTCACTTAGTTCACTTAATTAACCAAAAATCTTCATGATACTTCACTATTTCAGCAAGTCATTTCGTCTAACAATCCGTTCCAAAATTCAAAAATAAGCAAGGAGATGAAGTGGATGCCATCAACCACTATCCTGGTAGGAATCAAAGTTGTGACTATGACTCTAATAATAATTGTTGAATCAAATCCTTATTACTAAGTAAAAAGTTATAAAGAATAATTAGATTATAACTCTTTCTATTTCACTATAAGAAAAAAGGTATTTAGAGACAAATTTTTAGCTATCAAATGAAATAGTTGCTAATTGTGACCAAAATAGTTACCAAATTAGATTTTGGTTGCTAAATAACTATAAAATAAAAGTAATAATTTAGTTTAGAGACCGTCACTAAATTCAATTATTACTTTTATTTTGTAGTTATTTAGCAACCAAAATCTAATTTAGCAACTATTTTGGTACCAACTATTTCATTTGATAGCTAAAAATTGGTCTCTAAATACTTTTTTTTATAGTGTTTAAAAGTGTAGCAACCTAAACCTCACAATACGATTGTGATTTAGTTCATCTAACCTCCATTACAAGATAATTGATGATATCTCTCGACTACCAAAAACATATATGTACGAAGAAAGATATTTTCTTAATTGAATAAAGTCATATATTTATATTTTTTTCCTAATAATTAGCATAATTTCATTCCAACATGCGTCTAGTTGGTAGCTAAGGCAGTTTAATAAAACTTAGATGTATTTAAAAAAAAATTATTTATATTTTTTTGTCATGAATATGAGATAAGCCTTACTGAGAAGAAAGAAAAGGTTCGCTAAAAGAGTTTAGTTTGAAAGGACCAATAATAAATAATAATTAATATTTAATTTTTTTATGAATTATTTGTTTCTTTTCAATGTTATGTATGGAAACAGATTTGTTCCATTAAAATATAGTCTTTCATCATATTTATCTTTTATTCTCATATTTATTGTTAAAAAATTTAACAGTTAATTATAACAAAATAATCATTTATATTCTGATATCTATTTTTTCAAAAAATAATCTTCTTTTTATGTGGAGAAGTAGAGATGTTTGCCAATCTTTCAAAAACGTAACATTTTATTGACATTTTATTATTTTGTTATTGATAAAAAAATGAAAAATCAATAAGAATGAGTTATAAAGGTTGTCTAAATTTTTAAAATGTAAATCAATGAAAAGAATTTTAGGAAGCTATATCACCGATAAAATTTAAAGTTAAAAGATCTTTAAGCCAATCGATAAAAAAAAATCATATAATCACTAAAATAGCTGAAAAAGCAAGAGAAGAATAAACAACTATTAAAATGTGTCAAAAATAAGAATATTTGGATAACATGTCATTTATTATACAAATTATTTTTAAAATGTAATTCATATTTAAATAGTTAAAAATCAACTAGTTTTTTTTTATTCTACCGAGAATATACATCTTATTAAATTTGGATCTCCTTGCTAGCCAATCCCACATATCTTTATATAATAACTAGTTATAAGAAATTTAAAGAAAAGATCAATCATTAAATAATTAAATATCTTCTTTGGAAATGAATATTTCCTCAAATATATTAATCATGTTATAAATGTAATTTTATGGAAGAAGTAAAAACCATGAAGGAGTCAATGTTATGTTTTAGTAAAAATAGATTCCAATTCTTTCATATGCGTATCAATGAGGTTTGATGGACTTTTTAATGTTAAAGTACGGAAATAAGGGATACTGAAGTGTGTCGACGAAGAATGATCTTATTCATGATTTCAATACGAGAAAAGAATAAAAAAAAATTATTATTTGAAAGTTGAAAAAGGCAGTTACTTGCTAGAAAAATGAGTTATTCATCAGAGACAAAATTTATATCGAAGGTGGAATATAAGATATAAAATTCAAAGTTAATACTTTCATAACTGAATTGTTGTATCAATATTTCCAGTTTTTTTTATTAAGTAAATATTAAATGTACGAAAATATCTTATTTGCTGTTTTAATTCATTCAAATTGGAACCTCATTTTAAAATTGCCCTCTACAAGAGTGTTCACACATGATGCCACTTCTCATCACCTACATTTTCCCTTCACCACATCATCAAATCTTCTTTTTATCAAAACTTCAATCAAGGATTCACTTTTTATTCACATTTGCAACGTGTTTAAAACCAATGAGTTAAGATTAGATTAATATATATCAAGAATTAGATTTTAAGTTTAAGTTAATTTTACAAAACTAATTTTAAGTTAAGATTTTGATTATAGGAGAATATTTTCGGTCATTTATGTGGTATTATTTAATTAATCAAATTAGGATGTTCAACATAGCTTCTCATATTAATATTAAACATCTTAAACCTAAATAACTAACAATAATTTAATAAGATTTTATTAAAATAAACTCTAATATAATATTAGAAAATAAATTTTAAATCTAACTTAATTTCATAAAAACTAATTTATAAAATAAAATAAAATACTCACTTACCCAACCACCCACTAATTTAGTATAAGTTAGGTTTATATGCGATCGACATGAGATATTCAACGCGCCCAAAAAAGATTGATACTATAAAGTAAAAGCTTAATTTTGAATAATATGTATCCATGTCTAGTTACACAAAATGTGGTTTCAATGAAAAGTGCAGCCATGCCTTCAAAGTAGCATTCATCAAAGTCTCAATATATATGACCCATTTGTCAAAAGAAATGTGGAGGTATATACAGTTTAGAAATCATATAAAAGGACTAGATCCATAGGACCTTTAATTAAAAAAAAAAATTATACTTACAAAGTCTAAAATAATTTAATTTGGACGACTTGTTTTAGAAGAAAATTTAAAATATTTTTTTTAAGTTTACAAGTTTTATTTAGAAGAAAATACGAACTAACTCAATTGAAAACATTTTTTATGATTATTTTTGTCTTTTAAAACAAGAATTATTATGTTAGAAAAAAAAAAACAAAATCAAGAAATACTAAACTTATAAACTATAATTATAAATATGAAGAAACGATTCAACTTTAAATTTTAAAGTGTTTTTAAAGAAAATTTAGTAAAAAAACGTTAAATTAAAATATTATACAATAAAGATAAAAATTTCAGCACGAAATATAGAGAGAGAAATAAGACCGTAACAGAAAACCTTAAAGAAAATTCTAAAAGTAAATGAAAAGAAAGATAAATTATTGTAGATAGAAAATAAAACTTGCATAAAACACGGAAAAGGTTGGTGATCAATAACAAGCATTTTTCTTCTGGTTGTTCTTGTCAGTTCGGCGTGTACAAAATATCAGTAGAATAAAATATCAAATAATAAAACTTAGATATAGATAAATTCTCAAACAATTTTACAGTGATTTGCTATAAAAGTCCAACACTAGGTTCACGTTCCACTTGTCATCTTTTGAGGAGTGATACACTCATCAAGCAATTCAAATTGTTCACGCTCTCTACAACGTCTTCCTCAGTTAAAAAAAAAAAAAAAAAAA
>Ga0209489_105053_pt1 | contig 23475 bp, 16 predicted proteins | sample SiratrowhiteBW_FD_187527 | JGI IMG/M metagenome (GOLD analysis project Ga0209489, IMG submission 187527) | Root nodule microbial communities of legume samples collected from California, USA - Siratro white BW (SPAdes) (version 2) | ecosystem: Host-associated > Plants > Roots > Nodule | place...
AAAAAAAAAAAAAAAAAACACAAAAAAAAAAAAAAAAAAAAAAAAAAAAAAAAAAACTAAGAAACTACAAATGCTAAAGAAGAAAACAAGAAAGCAAACTTCTCAATGGATCCTAAAAGGAAAATATTGTGAGAAAATGAATCATACATCCAAAGTGTTAAAGAAAAGAGACAATCAAAAATCTATTTCAAAACATAATAATAAACAACAATTACAATCAAATTAAATCATGGATCAAGAATGGTAACATTCTCACAATGCATCAAAACCTCAATATACTTTAAATTAACAAAAAATTCAAGGTAACACACCCAAAAAAACAATTCCAAAACTCCTTTAATTTTTGAGGTTGGACATATCATAATTTTTCACTTTCAAAACTTGTAATGAACTACAAAAATCATCAAGAAAAAGGATAATAAGGCTCAATGGGGTATACAAGTGGAATTAATGCAAGTTAGTCAATTTAGTTACGTAGCTAAAATTCAGAAAATGCCTGAATTATCTCAATTATAGTACATGTGAACAAGTAGTATAAAAAATTATCAAGTCATGATATAGAATACCTACAAACATGAGCGAATCACACAAGAAAGAATGTAAGATCAAATCTCACCAACGTATATTTTACCAAAAATGATCCACGACCAAATTATCATGCAAAACTTATCACACTAAAATGTAAGAAGAAAGTATATCATGTTTGAAACTTCTAACTAAGAATGATGAAACTAAGATTGCTCACAAAATTTTAAAAATAGGTATGCCATGACAAGTATTTAAATAATTAAAAACCTACACTAAAAATAAGAATACATTCCCCAAACTTGAATCAAACAATATCCTCAATATGAGAATATACTACAAAGAGAAAACAAAACTAAACCAAACAATATAAATCAAAACAATGCAACAAGAGCAATAAAGACAATTCAAGGAAACTCAATCATCAACTAAGAGAGGCTCCATCAAAGATATATCCATTAAACATTGGGCCTCATCCAAGGGTATGCTCTCCTAGAACAATTTCTTAAATATTTGCTTAGTCTTTCTATTAAAGATATCAACTTTCCTATAGTCTGGGATGATATATTATAGAAACTCTAGGAGTGGTTCCACACTTTTGGGACAAAGTTGTCATAGGTCTATTGCAGAAACACTCTTCATCTCTAAATAGCTTTTGACACACCAACTTGTAGAAAAATTTGAAACAACTTTAAAATCACTTGTCTTGGTGACTTAGCCTCACTAATGGAAAATAGGGATTTTACAATAGGATACTACATCGATTAAATGAGAATCATTGTGAAGAAAAATATGATGACATTTTTGTAATTATTAAAAGATATATTACATCGATTAAAATATAATCGGTGTAAAAAGTGATATACAACAACTTTTGCTGTCAATGTAGAAAGTGATATAGGAAAACTCTTTAGAAAAAAAAAATTGAAAAGTTGCCTATTACATCAATTATGTGGTATATGCTTAAAAAAAATTTAAAAATTGTTTATTAGGCTACTTATTACATCGGTTTTTGTGATAACCTATATAATATATTAGGTTTAGGATCAATTGCATCGATTATTTAGACAATCGATAGGGTTTAAAAATCAAATATCGTGTTTCAACCAAGTGTCATTTTCATTCTTTTTCTTTCACATTTTGTTCTTTGTCGCCAATGTCACTTGTCGCCCCAAGTTTGACATCCACATCATCGTCACCGACTTTTCTAAGTGTTATCTTTTCCAACCCACCATTACTATTACCATCGAAACTAAAGATCTCCTTCTGTAACAATGACTTTACTTGACTTGCATTTTTTTCACTATACACCACCGTGAGCCTCTATCTCCACCCTAAATCATAAACACTGCTTGATTCCACCTTCTAACTCTTATCATTTCTCTTTGTAGCAGATTAATGGATAATTTTTAGTTTATGAGAACTTAAAGTATATATTTAGACATCTACTTTAATATAAAAATATATATTATTTTGAATTAATGATGATGACAGTAATAAAATTTATTTGAATAAAAATTTATGTGATGGTCCATAATTATTGATAAATAAATTCATTAAAAATTTAATCTAATTATAGTTAATTAATTATATATTTAATTAATTAAAGTTATAGTTGATTATATTGATGTTTAATTAAATATAAATCAAATACTTGAGTTTATAATGGAAAAATCCAATGAAAATTTGAATTAAATCATTATACTATTACATATAAAATATTTAATGTCACAATTATAACACCAAAAAGTTTTGAGGCACTTTGTTACGTCGATTTCAGAAAAATATTAGTTAAGATTTGATTGTTAGTTATTATTTATTAATTAAGATAAGATTTTATTATTAGTTATTTTAATATTAGGATTCTGTTAGGAGATTTAGAATTATATCATATTTGTTAGTTATCTTTTATATCTTTTAGATATGGAAGAAAGGTTATAAATAGAGGAGCTCTAAAGAAGTGGAGGGAGGCATCACAAGGATTCAGAACTAGGCTAGGTCAACACCCAGGACTCATCTATTTTTCTTGTAATTTTAATATTTAGAGGGAATAAAACCCATTTTCATTTATTTTTCTAAGTGTTATGGGTGTTGGTTGTAACTAGTATCAGAGCACGATCTTGGGATATTTCCTTTGTGGATGGTGACTTCCACCCACCAAACCACTGCTATGAAGAACTGAATTGAAGCACTGGAACGAAGGCTAGAAGAACTACACATACATCAAGAGAAAAGACTAGAAGAATTCATACAAAACAGGCTAGGAACATGGAGTTAATTTTTAAACGGTTGATAAAACAAGGGTCCAACTCACGATAGAAGGAAGACAAAGACAGTCCTAGGAGAAAGTAGAGCAACCGACACACTAATGAAGTAGAAGAACCCTCAAACGAATCACCAAAATTGAGAATAAACCGAAGAATAGAATTACCAACATTTAAAGGAGAAGACATATGTGAATGGTTAGTATGCATAGAGCGTTATTTTCGGTTAGCACGAGTAACAACTGTAAAAAAGATGGAATATGCAGCTATGACACTAACAGGGAAGACATTAACTTGGTTTGAATGGTGGGAAGAACAAACTGCTTTTCCGACTTGGACGCGATTCAAACAACATATATTAAAAAGATTTCAACCAGTAGTGGCAACAAACCCTATAGGACCACTCCTAGGGGTGCAGCAACATGACACTGTTATGCAATATCGAGAAGAATTTGAATTAGCGGCTCAAAATCAACCAAGCTTGGGACAAGACACCCTGATGTGAATTTTTATGAACGGACAAAAAGAAGAAATAAAGGCAGAAATGAACATTGTTGATTTTGAAACTTTAACGGACATCATGGATAAAGCTACGACCATAGAAGCCCGTAATAATGCTTGGAGAACCACTGGCATAACAATAGGAGGGAGGAAGGGTGCAATAGGGAACCGAAGCACTAACTTTGGATTAAATAGAAATCAAGGGTGAAACTGGGCGAGACCCATGATCGCGGAAACTATAACACGTCCAGACAACAATAGGAATACAGGACAGAGATCAAAATTCAAAACTGATAATACCATGCCACTCAAGGTTCCTACAGGAACCAACAACAATCAACAAGGCTACAAAGTAAGTGGAGCACGTAGATTATCAACTGAAGAATAGACTAACAGGACAGAGGAAAGGGCTATGTTTAAAATGTGAAGATGATGAGGTAACTGAGCTTAAAATTACGGGTGAAAATCTTTGAAGCCACCATGGTTCAATGGATTCTTTCCACCTTGAGGACAAGGTAAATCTTGAAGGGACAGGTATTGTTACGTCCCATGAGATTTCAGAAAAATATTAGTTAAGATTTATTAAGATAAGATTTGATTGTTAGTTATTATATATTAATTAAGATATGATTCTATTATTAGTTATCTGTTAGTTATCTTTTATATTTTTAGATAGAGAAGAAAGGTTATAAATAGAGGAGTTCTAAAGGAGTGGAGGGAGGCATCACAAGGACAATACTCATGACTCATCTATTTTTCTTGTAATTTTAATATTTAGAGGAAATAAAACCTATTTTCATTTACCCAAAGTTAAAAAGATGGTCAAAATTCCAACTTATCTATTATCGACTAACCTCAAATATTTTTTAAGATTCTTCAAAAATATATGCATAGACTAAGTGCAAACATGATATTGTTGATGTTTGGTGGTTAAAAATGACTTACCAAAACTTGAAAATGTCCTGAATAATCTTTTAATTTATTGTGTATTATGTTATATATAAGATAGCCATTGTTAAGATTTTTTAAAAGATTAAAATTATATATCCTATAACCAGTGACGACTCAAGATTTTAGGAGGCCTAAAACAAATAAAAAAAAATAAAGCCTTTTTTAAGTTAATAAAATAATTAAAATTATGATATTTTTATCTAAAATTTATTTTTTGAACTTTTTGTGATGCAAAATTATCTATTAAATTATCATAATTAATTTTATTTAAAAAATATTTTTCAATAGACAATAAAGCTAATCCGTTTAATCTTTGTTGAGACATTGTTGATCTTAAATAAGATTTTATTAGTTTAAGTTTTAAAAAACTCCTTTCAGTGGAAGTAATTGATACTGGAATTGTTAACATTATTCTATATATGCATTTGGAAAAAAACTCCTTTCAGTGGAAGCATACTGAAATTGTTAACATTATTCTATATATGCATTTGGAAAAGAATTTATTCTTTTTATATAATTAAGAATGTCAATTGTTTTATCATTTTTCAATCCTATAATCTCCTTTAAGATATTTAATTCTGAAAATAAATATAAGCCATCAAGATCTAATAAATTATCCTATTTCAAATACTTTTAATTCAAAGAATACTCATATGTATTTTCTAATTCATTTTTTTTTGTTTATTTTTATAAATTTATCCATATCCCTTTTCTGTGATTCAACAAAAAGTTCAACTTTTTTTTTTCTTTTTTTAAGTTTTGAATAATCTTATTCAAATTTTCTAGTTGCTATATTTGTATATTTTATATAAAATTAAAAATTATAATATATATATATATATATATATATCACACTGAATATAACTTAAAAGTATATAAAATAAGTTTAAGTTAAAAAGATAAAACCTGAATATCAAGACAATAAACTTGATCTTAGAGTCTCTAAGTCTCCTATTATGATATTATTTGTCATATCTTTCGATCTTGTCCGTATGTCTTTAAATATAATTTGTAACTTCTAAATTCTCTTCTTTGAATCTGCACAAATTATTTTAAGATTAATTAAACAATAATGAAAAATAAAAAAAAATTGAGATCAATTTATCAATCTCATATTATTTTTACCTAATATTAAGGCACTCAAAAGGATCCAAAGTGAACACAAACTCTTCCTCAATCAATCTACAATCTACTACTCAAAGTCTCCAAGTAAACTCACGCACAAAAATGCACATATGAAATGAAAGAAATTTGAAATTTGAAAAAGACTGAGGAAGAAAGGAGATAAGTGAAGAAAGAAGGAGAAAAGTAAAAGAGTCAGACAATGATATGACATATAAAGAGGAAGAAAGGAGATAAGTGAAGAAAAAAGGAGAGAAGTAGAAGAGTCAGACAATGATATGACATATAAAGACATGATATCAATCTGTTGGAATATAGGCAAGGGATAAATTAGAGAGTTTTGAGAAAGATTCAAATTGTTCAATTTTTTTTAAATATTATTAATTTATTATAAAAAAGTTTCAAGAATATTATTTATTAAATAGTATTTATATTACCAATATAAATTTAAAGTCATTAAATAATATTTATAGCACCAATGTAAACTTAAAGTCAGTTAGAATATTTAAATTTTTAATTAAATTTTTGTTAGTATAATTTTAAAATTAAATATTTTTTATTTTATAATAATATGTAAGTATTAAATTTTTTTAAGGTCTAAAACATATTAAATCTTTTTGTACAGCATATTAAATTTTTTTGTGGTCTTGAGACTTAAAGCATATTAAATTTTTTAAGTCTTTGAAGCCTAAAACGATTGCTTTACCTGCTTGGACCTTAAGCCACCCGTACCTATAACTCTATATCCGGATCTATTTGTGTGTTGCTTTGGCTAGGCCCTCTTTTACAACAATGTTATATTGACAAAACCTATCCACATCGATAAAATTTTTAAAATCTGTCTATTCCGATAATTCTTTATTCTATAATTCTTTATGAAAATTGCACAATTTCTGAACCTTTTCCAAATTTTCTCTACCTTGGACTTGACAATACTTTGCACGAATCATCCTCTATTATGCCTTGCTGCTTTGTTGCGAGCCCAAGTCCATCTGAAACCACCCCTACAGTTAATTTTATAATAAACGAGATAAATTGCAATTTATGCTTTTATAGTATTCTACTCAGTTAAACTCTTTTTTCTTAAAGTGAAAATAAATAATGTTTTTTTCTTAATTGGAGTGTGATTTTAATTATTATAACATTTTCAGTATAATCCTAACTCCAGTGAGCTAATTAATATTAAAAAATTATGAAATAAGTTTAAAAATAAATAAATTACAAACGCTTAAGTGTTGTTTGCTTTTTTCTTTTGGGAAAATCCAGAGCTTAAAATTAATTAATTACTTAAAATATAGAAATTTGTTTAAGAAACCGATTTTTTTTCAATAAATACTTTTCTCTACTTTTACCTTTGTTTGGTTCCTACCACCGATCTGCAAGGAGAAATAAAATGTAGCGAAATGTATTAAAAAGTGAGAAACAAAAAACAAATAAAATATTAATAAAAAGAGAAAAACGAGGAAAACAATCCATTGTAAACTTTCTTTACATTTGAATGAGGATTTGAGAAGAAATATTTTTTTATACGTTTTTATATAATTAATTTTATTATTAATATATTGATATTTATATTTATACAATAATAAAATAAATATAATTAATTATACAATATAATATAATAATACTTATTAGCAATAATAATAATTTTAATAAGATTACAAAATAATAATAAAAGTAACAATAATAAAATTAAAAATAATAATAATAATAATAATATAATTATATAATATACCATAATACTAAAAAATATTAATAATATATTTATAAATAATAAAAATTAAATATTAATGATAGTAATATTAAAAAATAAATAAAATAATAAAATAATAAATATTAATTATAATAATAAAAGTAACAAAATAAAATAATAATAATGATAAAATTAAAATATAACAATAATTAAATAAACTTATAAAATAATAATATTATTAATAACAATAATAATTTAATTTTTGATTTTAAATAATTAATAATTTCATAATTTCATCGATTAAAAAATAATAATTTACTAATCACACTCAACAAATTAATTATATTTAATTTTAACTATAATTTTACTTATTAACAAATTATTTTATCAATCACACTTTTATAAACTTTCAACACTCAAATCTTACTATCTTTCTCTTAATCCAAACAACTCAAATTTTAACACACTTTCATTTCATATCAACTCAAATCTACTAATTCAAATTGACACTCAACTCAAATCTGATCATTCAAATTGACTCTTTAATCCAATTTGTTCATCTAAGCATTTATTTCACTCTAAATTTAATAACAGTTCGTTAAAAATAATTTTTTTATTACGGAAAGTCGTTTATAGATTATTGCACAATACCCTGTACGAATTTCTAAACAAGAGCTTTCAATTTTATTTAGATCTACTTCTTAATATTATTATAAGTAGAAGTCATCAATTTTAATATATGTGGACCATACCCAAAAAGGAAAAGAAAAAACATGTTTATAGAAAGTTCGAATAGTTTAGGTAAGAGGTTGCAATCGCATAACTGCTGAAAACTGAGATTTTCAAGTGAAAGAATTCAATTCAGTTCATTTTGTTTTTTCTAAGCTGCATTAAGGAAAGAGATTTCCACGTGACCTAATAACGTGGAAAGAGTTTGAGAAATGTGTTGAATGATATTTCAATAGCTCAACAACAAATTTTAACAGGACTAACTCACCAATTTAATGTCGGTGCATCCCTTATATATCACTCTCTTATGTGACAATCCCACACGAAATATCTATTCCCACATAATGGAACAAATAAAAATTGAAATAAATCATCTACCAAAAATGATTCATATCAATCAACCAATCAATGCTTAGGGAGTTCATGAAAACTAGAATATATCCATATTTCTCTGATAATGCAACTTATGTATACACACAAGAGCATTGAACTCTCTTTAACATCACGCTTGAACATCACTTGCTTTCACAAATCTCCCTCTCACCCTCTTTCTAGTATCAGCCCTGGCCTTTCTTGATTCATACCGAATGTGCTTATCATACCTGCACAAAGTATGATGCAGCAACTTTAAAAATAAAGATCAAATTAATACCATCTTTCTCAAAATTAAATCAAGTGCATATTGCCTTCATATAGATAGGTTTCTGAAGAACATATGCTCACTTGCATTTGCTAAATGTGTGAAAATTTAAAGAGTTTAACTTTTATCCATTGTAAGACCTATTGTCAATCAAATATGAATCATGGTACGTATGACTTTTAAACCAATTATTGAAGTCAAGAAAATTAACATGTGTATCAATTTGTAATTAGTTAGTGCATACACTGTTTCCTTCATATAAAAAGGAAATATACCTTCGAGATTTCTTCTTCTCCTTGTAGCGTAACATGGCATCACCTCTATTCTTAGCCAACTCTTCAACGCTAACCCTGCCTGTTAAGGTGCTACCATTTGCATTATTCTCACCCACTATATGCTCCATGACTACGACATTGTTGGTGGCACTATACGGTATGGATTCTGACAAATTGGACTCTGTTGATAAGCCACCTCTAGCTTTCTTGTTGCTTTCTTCTTTCTTCTTTGCGTGGCTTGATGATGACTGATCCGATTGGTTCTGCAATTTTTGTAAGGATAAATAGTAATTATTTACTGGGTCGCCACAGATAAAGGTTAAACTAAGCATGAAATAGAAATATCTGACAAGCAATGAATGAGAAAGGCCAAATCATAATGGGGCTTTACTGCAATCATTGCGTAACAGTTCATAACACAATAAATTGTAGAAAGCACCCATGTGAAACATGGAAATAGTGGTTACTACATACTATCATATACTCTACGCATCATCTGGCACTTGGGAATGAGAAGTATGATTCCATCTGCGGATTTTAAATGATATGGATGCAGCTGTTAAAGTTCAGATACAGACAAATAAAGTTGGAAGACTCTGCATCTTTAGCAATTAAATCTTTCCGTCCTCTATTGTCCCTCCCCATGTGAAATCTGTACACTAAATCAAAGCTATGAAGGCCCACAGTTTTGTCAGTACGTTCAGAGTTCAAAACTACTAACCCACTTCTACTGCAACTTTTTTTCAACATTGATTTCTTTCAAAAAAGAAATCCACAGGTTCACTATAATTAAGGTGTGTCAGAACCTCACACATTTCTCAAAATGATTGGAAGACAAAGAACCCTATATAGGATTTGCATACTCCATCAACCTCCTTAGAGAGCCATATTAACTGCATCACCAATTCAAAACCATTTTTCATCACACTCCCATATACAGTTGCAATCCAATGACTCTCACATTACAATAACAGCAGACTATAACTTCTTGAACAAGCCTGTAATTTGTAAATTGTATTGGATCAGGAAGCTCCATTAACATATGCGAGCAAGTTTCATAATCTGGTGGCAAACTCCATTAACTTGCAATACATCAATCTTAAAAACGCACATGGCAAAATTGAAAATCCTTCCGCACAAGTAATGGCTTACATTTCTTGATAGAATATCATCACCAGTCGAGTAATTCAAATTGTGCACATCCTGAAATGATTTTGGAACTTCTAGACCATCAAATGACACCACTCTTGGTTCATCACAATCTCTTGATTTCTGTAATTGAAAATCCCACACCTGCATATAAGAATAAATAAATAAGCACTAATTATGGCATAAGTTTCACGTCCAAGCCAACTCTTCAATATTTAAAATTTAAACCGGATTTTGATTGAAGCAGTACACCATAATAAACTCAAGTGATACAGTGTTACATAAAACGGACTTAACTACCGGACAAAGATAAGAACTGAAAGACGTTTTTAAAGTGTGGCTAATTCAGCTTATTTAACAAAAAAACAACATTCTTTTTATCAGTTTGCTGAAAACAAAACAATTATTTATCAGAGAAAATAGTTCGCAAACAGGAATGATGTCAATGTGAAAAGGAAACTGTTTGTACCCACTTAGATTTCCTCAATCATGCGAAAAGAAAACGAAAGTAAGATAGTTACCAAAATGACAATGCAAGATTGCATACAATTAAATGACAAACAATCAACCTTCTACCTCTAACTAGAAGGCAGTAATTATGCCACATTGCAATTGCGTAATCAAATTTGAAAAAAAAAAAAAATATACATAAATCACAAAATTAAGCTATTAATTGGATTAAAAAAAGTAACCAAGTTTCCCTCCCATCCTAATATTTATTAGAATTCAAATTGAAGCTAAAAAACCATTAAGTAATACGAACAACTACGTCTCAAGTCACTCATAACTCATTGGTTCCTTAAAAATGGCTTCATGATGGAAATTAGTCACCAGCAAGCCGAAAACTTTAATTTATTATTGTAAATATATTCCAAATATGAACCATTATCCTAAGATTACCTTTTAAGAAGTTAAGAAAAAAAAAAAAAAAAACATTTTTTCTTATGAAGATGAATCATAATTGTTTTTTCATGAACACAAAGCTGAGATGAATCATATCTATGAACTCTTTCCTTATATATCTAATAAAAAAAATTCCTTTTAAAATTCCGTAGCTAACAGTGAATGACTCTCACTTGAGTTACTGTAAACTCTCCCTTCTGTTCAATGCACACTGTATATATAATGTGTTTGATTTGGAAAGTAAAATGAAAACCTGAGGAGGCTGATAGTTGGGATCAAAACTCCAGAGAAGATCTCCTGCCTTGGCTCCGTAACCGTCATCGTTACTTTTGGCGGCGTCAAATTCAGATTGGGAATCGGGCATCCCGAGAAGGGACGTGAACGGCGTCTCCTGCAGCAGCATCTCGTCGACGACGTCGTTTTCGGAGTCGAACCTGAAGTCCACGCTCTCCGCACACGCAAACTCGTCCTCATTCCGCCTGCGCGCGACTTCGAGGACCTGCTCGTAGACCTCGTCGTGGCAGCTGGCGTGGCGGGCCCGGAAATCGAGGCCGAGGGCGGAGGCAATCTCGGGGAGGGAGGGGCAGCCGGAGAGGCCGGGGAGCCGGTGGCGGTGGTGGAGGGAGGCGGGGGCGTGGGCGTGAGCGTGGAGGTCGCAGGCGTGGCAGAGGAGGAGATTGTCGGCGGGGCAGCGGAGGGCGGCGGCGGTGTTGCAGTGGTGGCAAATCTGGAAGCGGAGGTGCTTGAGGGAGAGGGCGTTGGCGGTGTGGACGTGGTGGTCGCAGAGGAGGCAGAGTTTGGCGGAGTCGGGTCGGCAGAAGAGTAAGGCGGGTTTGGAGTGGCAGTAATCGCAGAGCAACATGGTTGGGTAGTTAGAGAGAAGGGTTGGGTTGGTTAGGGAGCGGAGGAGCACATGATAAGCATGGGGAAGGTGGAGACGAAATCTGAAGTGAGGGGTGGTGGGGACAGGAAGGAGGTGGAATGAAAAGATATTTGCTCACTTTTTTGGCCAAGGCTGTGCTATGAGTGAGTTAGTGAGAGTGAAGTGAGTGAGTGTCTTTCATGCATGTGCGTGCACCACCTCTTTTTGCACCTCCTTTCCTCTGCAGACTTCCCTCTTTCCATGCGCTTTTCCTTCCGACAACGCTGGCTCGGGGCGGGGGTTGCTCTTCTTCCGCATTGGGCCGGCCCAGTCCACTTCTTGTTTTGCTGAGCTTCAAATATAAATATCGTTTTATTAAATATTTTATAACACAAACTTCTTAGATAAACAGATTTCTTCATAAATTTAAGTATTGTTATAGGCAAAAGTAGCATGGTATGATTTCTATGCTTCTAGTTAGAACATTTAGAATTGAATAAGATGTATATTTTATAAGTTGTAGTTAGTTATTTTGTCATTTTTTAGGTCTTAATTAATATTATCTAACAATTAAAATTTGGATTTTCCTTAATTAATTTCAAGTATTATAAGATATTTTTATAACTAATATGTTACATAAATTACATTCTTTTTTTTATAGGATATCAGATTAACTAAGGATACACAACTCTCCGGTCTTAAGTTAAACTAAATTAAAGAGGGGGAGATTAACTAAGGATACACAACTCTCCAGTCTTAAGTTAAACTAAATTAAAGAGGGGGTGTTATTCACCTTTTGAACATTCGACCTATCCATGACAATAGACAGTCTCCCTGCCTTAAGTCGGGCTATGCAAAAGGTTTAATTAGAGTTAGTTCTAAAAAGATTCTATCGGAATTCTAGAATGTCACTTCATTTTAGAGTGGAAAACCGACATGTCTTCTCAAATGTATTTTTATGTGACTAGGAGGGATTGGCACAACAAATGCACATGTAGTGTATAGGACTTTAACAAACTTGTAAAGAGTATTGTCTAAGAGGGTGGTGAATTGAATAATAAAATCTTTTTCTAAAAAATAGAGCTTGGAATTATCATCTTTAACAAATCAACCAATTATAGTATTTCAGGACACAAAAACAACTAGTTTAAAATCTTATTACAATACAACTAGACAAAAAAAATCAATTTGTTGATTCGAAAATACAATTTGTCAAAAATCTTTTCAGCCATGAATATGCAAAGAACTCAATGCAGAAATTTAAAGAGAAAAGCATAGATAAATAGTACACAAATTTATATTGGTTCACCTTTGTTTCTTAGTCAAACTAGCTAAGATTCAACTATTAGCAAGTCTCGTACAACAAGACTATGACCCTCATCCAATGCATCATGTAGTATCCACATTCCTAACTTCCTTATTTCTTGTTTCACTTTCATTAAAGTTAAATCATGAAACAAGTCCAAAACAAATTTAATAAATTAAATATCTTAAGAAATATCCAACGTAAGTTCTGGGATGTGGATGTAGATCTTCCGCTAAGAATATTACAAACATTAATTGCACTAAAATCGAAGATGATTAGTAACATGCATATTATACAAACAAGAGTGATGTATTATTTAAATCATATCCTTGTACTACTGTTTTCATATCTGAACTCAGCTTCTGATGCAATGAACAAAACTAAACCATAGTGTTATCCGTGGGACATATAAGCATGAGTTGCCAATGGGACCTAAAATAGTCAATCCATTACTCATATTCTTTAAATTACTTAAGATCAAAATATAAAGATGTGAAACTTACAAGTGAATAATAGGGGCAAAGTAAATCCTCCTTCTAGATTCTTGAATCCATCTCTGTATATAAGTCTAGCTCTCCATTTTTTTTATTTCCAAACTTCTAAATACTTTGTGGCTCAAGGAATCCATAAATATCAAGATTCTCTTTGCTATAAACTAATTGATTTATGTACTTGCATTGTTAATATTAATATCAATAAAAATGTTTCATAAAACATATTTTATCAAATAAAATGTAAAAAGGTATACTACATCATCCATAACTGAATGACTGCAATGTTTAGCAGGAAGTTTCCTTGGATGATTTCAACCACGTCTTGCATGGCTATGTACAATGGTATACCACCATTGTTCACACCAAAGATGGTTTCATCCCAAGGAATAGCACAAGCTGACTCAAATAACTCGTGGGAAATCCTAACCAACTCCTGAATTGGATTTCCATCTGTCTGGAGTGGCTGGGACTTAAGACCTAAACCACCAATAATTGGTGATTTCTCTTTCCTCCACTGTCCTATAACCCAAAAACAAAATGTATCAATTTAAATAACATTAAGTGTCAAATTAAATAACATGAAGAAAAATTATGACAATATACCTGATGATTTTTAGAAATGGCCTTGAGGAGATGTGTAGGCCATGCAATAAATGTACCAAGTTTCTTCCCCATAAATCTAACCTTTGATGTGGGCACTGGCACCTCGGCATCTGCATGTCTAACTTATTCGATCACCACTCTAGCAAAATCATCTTGAAGTGACACTCTATGGATCGCCAAAGATATAACAAACACTTTTCCAATCGCTACCAGTCAAGGTGGATCTCTAACAAACAACTTACATCGATATGAAATATCAGTGTTTATGTCTTCCTTCTCATCCTCAACAACACAACTCCCTCTTTCGCTAGCTCTCCCACATGTAGGTAGTACTACACCTTCCTACAGAGGAATGTGCTGCTGTGAGGTGCCTATGAATTCGAGCTACTACTCAAATTCTTGTCTTACTTCATCTCTTATTTGTGATTTTAATTCATCTCTTAATTGATCCCTTAATTCATCTCTCATTCAAGCTAGCTGTTCCATTATGACGGGATTCTGAGATGAGCTAGAATGGGGCGCTGATCCAATATACTATCTCATCCCCACACCAAACCCAACAGTTCGGACACTACCCGGGTGCTCTTCGGTGCCAATAGTTTTCGTCAATATATCTTGTCTTCCAAGGGTGACAAAACATTCCTAGGAGCTTTGCTCCGCCATGTGATCCTGTAAAAATAATACAATATGTCAAAATTAATTACAAAAACTAAGGCATTAGATATGATGAATTTATTATTAACTTACAATCCGTTGGGCAATCTCTTGGGACTTTGCAGATGTCATCTGCCCTCTTGGTTTAGTCCTATCCAACTTTCATTTCTCATGTTAACTAGGAGGAGATGGAAGAGAAATAACTTCATTTGAACATAATGTTTCTTTTAATCTTTTTAACTTTTCTTCCATCAACTTCTTTTTCAATAAATCATACACTCCCCCCTCCCCCCGCCCCGAGACAATTGGTGGGTGGTAACATTCCTATGTTGAATGCCTTGAGCTTTCCTCCTTTTGTCCTACACAACAAAAATTAAGTTGTGACATCATATGATTTAATTACATTGTGATGAAAATAAAAAACCTGCTAGGTCTCTTCATCAATGCCATATTTTTCACAAGGGGACTTCTCCTTGTATTTCCATAGATGTAGAAACTGGTCAAGTTTGTCTTGAATTGTCTCCATTTTGTGGCAATGGGTGACAAAATCTTCTTCCTAATGAAGCTGGAGGTTTCAAACTCAAAGTTTGTCTGCAAAATAAAATAAGTAAGTTATTAAACATAGAACAAAAATACTCATCATGTAGTTAACCTTTAAATAAATGACTTACACAAAGATCCTGAAAATTTTTTCTCTACTTCAGTCACATGATCCCAGTCTGGAACCAAAATAGAGACCTTCGGACGTGCTAAGACACCCAAATAACTGACAATCTGGACATGATTAGGGCCTGAAGCCTTATCAATCTAAGGGTCTATGTCAACTGGGACTTTGACACCACGAAGACGACTAATGGTAAGAGCTCTCAAGCGTTTAGCTTCTGTAGTATTCTTTGATGAATCAACCATGACCTAAAAAAACATAAACATAACATTAAAAATAACAAAAATAAATGTTCAAATTAAGTAAAATCAATGTTCGAAATAAATAAAATCAAAATGAAAAAACAAATAAATAAACATTACTTATTTTTATTTTGGAAGTGTTACAATGTTTTCTCATATTCCTTCATTGTGATCACTCCATGTAGCATGTACTTCATCAACATTATTTTCAACATCTAACTTTGACCAATATGGAAGTTCAAAGAATATCAATTTCTTCTTCCATAAGTTTTCCACACCACTATTCTTGAGGGTTTTCCCAAAAGTTACTTTGACGTGGCACACTCGGTTATAGACTTCCTCACCAATTAAGTGTAGAGGTGTAGTTTTGTCCTCCCGACAACCATTAAAAGCTTTTTTCAACCTGCGATAAGGGTGATTACGATTCAAAAACCTACGATGCCCAATGTATCATGTCTTCTTCCCATATTTTAGTTGATGATAACTTGTGTTCTCTTCACATATCGGGCAAGCATGATGTCCTTTGACACTATAACCACATAGATTTTCATGTGCTAAAAAATCATTAATAGTGCAAAATAACAATGCTCACAAAATTGAAATTGACCTTTCATATGCATAAAAAACCTCAACGCCTTCGTCCCATAACAACCTCAAATATTCTATCAAAGGACTTAAATAAACATCTATATCATTTCCGGGTTGCCTTGGTCTTGATATCTTCATAGACAACATATGTTTTCTTTTCATGCACAACCAATACAACAAATTATAAATAATTAGCAAAATATGTCATTAATTATGTTTGCTACTTAAATTACCGTATGGATTCATTCCATCAGTTGCAAGACCAAGTCTGAGATTTCTTGGATCACTTCCAAACTCGGGATACAAAGAATCGATTTTCTTCCATTGTGGTGAATTGGCAACATGACGTAACAATCCATCACATTTTCTTCCATTTGCATACCACGTCAAGTTCTTTGTATCTTTAACATTGGCAAACAAACGTTTTAATCGTGGTATGATTGGAAGATACCACAATACTTTTGCAAGAGGACTCTTTTTTCATGTCATCTTCATCCCCGTCATCATCCTTTACTTTGTATCTTGATACCCCACGTCTAGGACACTTATGCAATCCTTCAAACTTTTTTCTATACAATATACAATCATTAAGACAAACATGTATTTTTTGGTACTCCATACCCATTGGACACAATATCTTCTTGGCCTCATAGTGAATGGTCGGCAATGTATTACCTTCTAAAAGTATTTCATGCAACAATTTGAGCAATTCAGTAAAGCTTTTATCACTCCACCCATTTCTTGCCTTGATATTAAATAATCACAATATTGTTGACAAACGTGAAAAGCTTGAACAACTGGGATACAATTTTGTTACTGAATCATCTTTCAATGAATAATACACTTGTGCTTGGTGCAAATTATTCTCCAATATCACGAATCATGTCTTCCATGCAATCTTAAAAATATATATTAAAATGTTAACATTCAGTCTTAGATATATATGATAAGTTCAGAATCTCACAATGCTAAGTCCACGGTGTATAGTTTTTCAAGAAACCATCACAAAGAACATGCTCTTACATAAACTCAATATCTAGTCTTTTCTCATTCAAACAATTCACACACGGACAATAATATCTTCCATTTATTCATACTCCATTCTGCTTAGCAAATTGTAGAAACTCTTCAACACCTTTCTCATACACATCACTGATTCGACTTCCATTTATCCAACTTTGATCCATGACTACATATAGTAAAAGATTTTCATACACATTACACAATGCCCAAATTAAATACAAATTGTCGAGGATTGAACATCCCCAAACTCAGTACCCAAACGTGTGACATATATATTGAAGCATACACAAAAAGCATTTCAACACAAATAAGCATTCCAATCATTCAGATACAACATTTCAAAGATAGAGAAAACATACCTCTTGTAGACGTGAAGGCACACAAGACAACCAAGAGCACGCGCATGGGAAACGAATGTCAAACACGAAAATTGAGTCAAATGAACCTTAGCAAAACCAATGAACGCAAAGATGGTGTGAATGAAGCCACAAAACCACAATACCATGCACAATGCATACCATTGGGAAGAGAAAGTGGCACCACACGAAACCAAGGCACCCAAAAACGCGAAACCAGTAAATACAAGTGAGCGAATGAAGTGAACGAAGTAAATGCTTTGAACACCCACGACACCACAAAAAACAAATTCAAACACAGAAACGGAGCGAAAGAAGGCACAGAACTTTAAACGAATGAAAGCAAACGCAAACCAATGAAAGGGAAAGTGAAAAGCAGAGGTGTTAAAACGAAGATAAATAATCAATGTAGTACCACCCATGTCGCAACCGGGGTCACGACGGGAATGACGATCCAAACAACCAATCGAAAGAAAACAAACATTTTTGTCCCAATGTGATATTCTTATTTTGATATTTCGGACAGTGGTGATAGCTACTGAGACAAATGCTTTTGTTTTGGGAGGAATGAAGGCTAAAGGATTTCAAACAACATGCATGTAAATGCTCTATTGGAAATTGTCAGCTTTTACCGTTTATTAAATTTTGAAAATGCAACACTAATGTCTTAGATTTTGTATTGTCAAGAATTCAAAGATTGTATCAAAGAAAACAATTAACTCAATCATATGATCACTTTTTCCCCCTTTTATTTTTATTTTTCTTTTCATATCTTGAATTTGGTAACACCAAGATGGGAGACAAACAAATTTGATAGTTTTACAAGGCAATTTTTTTTTAAATTTTATTTTCAAAATTCCTTCAAAAAGGAGAAAAATGTCATGAAATGAAATATGGATGCATGTCAAAATGAATGATGCATATTAGGATATATGATGCATGCTAAGATGTATGATGTATGTTAAGATGTATGATGGATGTCTATATGTATGATGGATGTCTATATGTATGATGTATGTCTAGATGTATGATGTATGTTTAGATCTATGATGCATGTATGCAAAACTAATTAATGTATGTATGTCACAAATTTCGGATAATGCAAAATGACATGACAACGCAAAAATTTATGAAATTAATAAATTAAAATTATATACATGTTACCATGAATGTATGAATGAAGATCTATGTTTGTATGTACAATGTTAAGTAACACAATATGCAACTGACATGATTAAAACATAATGAGAAATCATGCATGCTTGCATTACAAGAGGTACTTATTCGTGATATGTGGATGCAAATGTGATCCACTTATTAGTATGTACAAGCAAATGGTGAGAGGAAGAGGAATGCAACAAAACTCTCTTTATGCCCTAAAGAAATTCGGCATTACAATGCCTAGGGTTCTAAGTTCTTTACATGCACACTCACAAATGTGGGCTCCTAATTCCTAAGGATAAAAGGCACTAGAGTTATAGCTCAGTTCATTGCATACCCATAGCAGCTGGTAAACAACTTTTATAGACATACAAATGAAGCGAACAGACTCTAGTTGGGGTTCTCGCAAAAGCCAGAAAAGGAAGTACATCCTTGTGACATTGCTACACAACCCCTTCTAATCTAAGCTTTCTCAAACTCGGGTATAGAGTCGCACTCATGATATGCAAAAGTAAATGTGTGTCTGAAGGGAGAATAACACACCCAACCCATACCTGCAAAACAACCAAAAAAGTTTCCAAGCAGATATAGCATGTCGTCTACCCTAGGGTAATATATTCTAGCAATGATAAGAACAAACATATATACAGAAGAAGGGAAGTATATATACAAAAGAAAGGGAAAATAAACTTTCAGAAAACCACAATCATTTTAACTCATTCAATTAAAACTGGCCTGACTCTCAAAAAGTCCCCAGTGGAGTCGCCATCTGTCGCAACCGGGGTCATGACGGGAACGACAATCCAAAAGAGAAAATTAAAATAATTTAAAAATTTAGGAAAAGGAGTCGGCACCATAGTTTATTATGGAAAACTATGGAAAAATCGAAAAATTGATAAAGCAAGTCTGCGAAAATCAGATTTCAGATCCGAGAGTCGGTTACGTGTGGGGAAGGTATTAGCACCCCCACAACACCCGTTCTAATACGGTACCTTTAATTAAACGAGTAAAATAAGTATGATTTTGTAAAATATTTATTTTCCGAAAGAAAAAAAAGACAAAAATACAAATAAAAACAAAGAAAAATATTTTTTTTATTTTGGTAAAGGGCCCGACAAGGTTTGACCTTACTCCTACGTATCTCAAGGGTGGAGAATCAGGGTTACGTAGTTCTTTGGATAAGATTGTTTATCGGGTTAATATTTTATTTGTGACATTTTTGTAATTAACTTTTTATATTTGATATTAAAATGATTTATTTCCAAAGTTTCATATTAAATATCGCGTGACGCGTGTGGCCATTTGATATTTAAGAAACATTTGGAATAATAATATTAAATATCATATGAAACGTATGACCATTTGATATCTAATATTATTAAAAAAATATAATATTCCAAAATTTTATTTCTAAAGTTTATATTAAATATCGTATGACGCATGTGGCCATTTGATATTTAAAAACTTTAGAATTGTAATATTAAATATCGTATGACGCGTGTGGCCATTTGATATCTAACATCATTAGAAAATATAATATCCCAAAATTTTATTTCCAAAGTTTTATATTAAATATCGTATGACGCGTGCGACCATTTGATATTTAAAAAACATTTGGAATAATAATATTAAATATCGTATGACGCGTGTGGCCATTTGATATTTAACATTATTAGAAAATATAATATCCCAAAATTTTATTTCCAAAGTTTTATATTATCGTGTGACGCGTGCGGCCATTTGATATCTAAAAAATATTTGGAATACTAATATTAAATATCGTATGACGCGTGTGACCATTTGATATTTGACATTATTAGAAAATATAATAGCCCAAAATTTTATTTTCAAAGTTTTATATTAAATATCGTATGACGAGTGCGGCCATTTGATATTTAAAAAACCTTAGAATAATAATATTAAATATCGTATGACGCGTGTGGTCATTTGAAATCTAACATTATTAAAAATATATATAATAATCCTAAAATTTTATTTTATTTCCAAAGTTTTTTATATTAAAATTTTATTTTTATTAAAAATTAAAAGGAAAAAAAGCATGCAAAATATAAGCTTAAACTATGGAGGTACACAAATAAAAGTTTTTTTTTTTAAATATTGGGCTCACTCAAAAAAAACTAGAATGATTTTTTATTGAGATAAGGGTGTTATGGTAATATGGAGGGTCCGAATAGGAAGGTCCCAACTCCACAACCCTTCACCTCAACCCTAAGCCACCACTACCTTACTCCAAACCCATGTTAGGTCTACCAACCCAAAGCGGCAACGGCGACGACGAAGAGGAGCGGCGGCGGCGGTGCGACGATGTTGGCACGGGAAGAACGGCGGGTGACGACGGAGGTTGTTTTGGGGCTGTTTTTGGAGTGGTTTTGGGAGCACAAAATACAGAGAATAATGTATGGAAGATGGAAGATGAATTTTTTTATTATTTAAGAAATAAGAGTAAAAATAAAATGTCATAAAGAGCAAAAGGACCTCTTTTTTTATTTTTTTTATCTTTATATGAAAATAAAATGATGAAGAAATAAAAAAAACACCACAGCAAGATAAGAACACAAGATTTACAAATTTCAAACTTCAAGATCCATATGAAAATCTAAACCTTACAAATCATACCTGTGAGTGTTCTTCAAAAATGATAGCCTCCTTTCCAAAAGTTCTTTGCTTCTCAGTTTTAAACTGAGTGTGGATAGTAAGACAGGAGAATCAATCTTCTCTTTTTCTCCCCTTTCTCTCTCTTTTTTTCTCTTTTTCTTCGTATATCTCCAAATGATCTGTCCTTCTTTTCTAACGTAAGAGCAGTTACCACTTAAGTGAATCTCCTTTTTTATTATTTAATTTATTTTTATTCTGAAAGTAGTTCAGAGCAGTTTTAAAAGATTGACTCTTTCTTTTTTTTCTCTTTTTTTATTATTAAAGATGAAGTGTAGATGAACGTGAGATGAAACAGTTTGAGAACGGTCATATTTTAATTTTTATATTTTTTGTTATTTTGAAATGAGAACATGGGTGGTTGATAGCATTTTTAAGATTGACTAATTCTCTTTTTTTATTATTATTTTTAAAATGAATTAAAAGAAGCAGTTTTAAAACAGTTTCAATTTCCTTTATGTATTTTCCTTTTATTTATTATTCTGTTTATTTTTATGTTAATTATTTATTTATTTATTTATTTTTTATTTCTTTTCTTTATTATTTTTTTATTTACTTTGTTTTTCTGTTTTTGTTAACTGTTATTATTTTTTTTGTTTTTGTAAAAAAATGGATAAATTCAAACCTCTTTTATTTGTTTTATTATTTATTATTTTAATAAAAACCTAAACTAATCAAGTGTATATATTTTTTCTATTTATTATTTTCTTATTAATTTTTTATTTTGATTATTCAATTAATTATAGACACATTTTTTATTTTCTTAATTTTAATTTATTTACCTGGACGAAATCGGGTATTGACAACCCATACTACATCGGTTATTGAAATAACGGATGTAATATGTCACCCAATTTTCCCCAATTTTTTCCTAAGGCGCCACGACGAACATACTACGTCGGCTAAAAGGCTCAATCAATTTAGTATATGCCCTCTATTACATTGGTTGAGAGTCCCATCCGATGTAATATTTCCAACACCAAATTTAATTTTGAAATATTTTCTTTTGAGACTTTTCTAGATCGGTTGTTCGTGTTAACCGATGTAATATGTATAATATTACATCAGTTCTCAGTCAACTGATGTAATCTCGATTCAAATATTTAAAAATGTCATTGTTATTTTGTTTACATCGGTTACATTTTAACTGATATCTTATCCTGTTGTAGAATTTTTTTTTCTACTAATGAGATGATTATTTGCACAAAAAGAGTTATTTCACTCAGAAAGATTTTGCATATCACTCAAAATGACTTTTCAAATGTCTCTTTAAAATCTTAGAAACATAGAGTTTTATAAAATCAGTACTATCAATTTCAATATATGAAAATTTCTTTTTAATCTATTAATTTCACTTCAAGTGAAAACAATGGATTTGTTCAAGTTCTTGATGTGTTAAAACTTAACAGGCAAATAACTTTCTAAAACAAATCTTAGAAAATAGATTTTAAAACATTTTTTACTTCTTATGGATCAAACAATTTGTAAGAGAATTATAGACACATACACACACTATATAAGTTAAGACTTTGATCTTCATATCTTCATCCATGATGGATTCATCAAATACATTTATCAACTTTTGTTGTGCAACAATCTCCTTTTATTTGATGAAGACAATCCAGTAGTTGAATGCGTGGAAGGTTTTTGAATAACATTCTGATAGTCCTACAATGAATACTTAAAAAAGCAAGATAACATATAGATACACATTGTATAAGTACAGTATCTTAATCAAATAAAATTGATAAAACCAGATAAGATCAACTAAATAAAGCGTAAGAGAGAAGTAACACGTGTACAGTGACAAAAATAAGCGAAAACAAAACTAGTCAATCAAAACAAGAGTCCAACTAGGTGTAAGACATTCATAGTCTAATAATGCATTAGACGATCATCGTCTAACATAACACTAAACGATTATTGTCTAACATAGGTACCAGACATTGTCTAACATAGGCTGTTAGCACTAGTGGACTGCTGCAGTGATTTGATGAATTCAACCAAGTGAAGATGCTCTAGATCATGTGAAGGATGGATGAAGATTTCTTGAAGTTTGAAGACTTGAATCTAGGATCTAGAAATGTGTGTTGTGGG
>Ga0209489_105056_pt1 | contig 23461 bp, 11 predicted proteins | sample SiratrowhiteBW_FD_187527 | JGI IMG/M metagenome (GOLD analysis project Ga0209489, IMG submission 187527) | Root nodule microbial communities of legume samples collected from California, USA - Siratro white BW (SPAdes) (version 2) | ecosystem: Host-associated > Plants > Roots > Nodule | place...
CTTTTTGTTTGGTCCTGTCTAGATAATTTTCCCAGTGCCATAACATTAGTAGTGTTAGCCAACATCTCCGAGATTAGATCTACCTCGTTCTTACAACCAAACTTGGATCCTACATCTGATATATGTTGGCATAAAAAGAAAAGCCATGTGCAGCAACAGCAGACATCATCATTTGCTCATCATACCAACTCTTTGTGGCTTCATCAAAAAGGGTCATTGGAGGCTCCATAATACCCTGCACATTATTATGATGCTTAAGGTGGGAACAACGTAAATGAAGAAAAACATTTTTTAACACACACTTACACATTGTTCTTGTTGGTGATTACGAAATAAGTCAGCTTCAGAAATTAGATCGGTCAGCCCACTTGTAAGTTTAAGAACTTGATTAACATTCAGCTGTTTTGAGTTGGCATGCTTTCCTAAATCCTTTTGACATAAACGAAGTTCCCTCCACAATTTTTGTATCATATCCATCGGCACTGATGGATTGGAGTCAAAAAACTTTGAGTTTGATATATTATCAGCATGACTGCACTCATCTATCACATTACTCAAAGTTGTGGTTTTCGTGTTCCAATCTCTAAAATTTAGCACAACCGCTTTTGCCAAATAAGATTCTGGAATTTCAGTATTTACAAATGGATCAGAATTTTGTGGCAATTTGTCAAAGGACTGACAAACACTGAAAATGATCGGTGTTTGCTCATTATTAAGAGATACTTCTAGTGGACCAGCATGACAGCAAGAAGGCACTGGTCCAGACATTGGCTTTATTCCATTTTGAATTGCTGTCTTTTGAGCATAAGCAGATTCTTTTGAGCATGCATCATAAGCAGATTCTACATATTTATGCCGATCCTCAATGCAGTATGTAAGAGATCTCTTGATTCTCTTTACCTTGGCCGCTGAATAATCAGTATTCATATACTTCACATCTAAATCCTTTTTCCTTTCATTTATGTCTAGCTCTTTGTTAACTGACCCCTGCAAGCACGAGTTTTCATCCATTGCGGCTATTGACTTAGCAACTTCCTTCTCAATCAGTTGGGACAACTCTGAGGGATAATTCCAGGGCAGTATCTTTGATATAATCTGTTGACAAGCCTCAAGATCAAAAGGAACTGAACCATACACCTTTGGCACTTTCCTGTCTGGACAATAAAAAATGAAAACGTTAGGCTTCTGGAATGGAGACTTACGTTGCATTATTAGCCAATATTAATTACCCATGCATGCGTATTCACACACAATATATATTAGAATTGTTAGTTTCTAGAAGTACTTTGGAAAAAAATATTTCCATCACAATGAACTCACAAATTTAACCTGCATTAAGAAAATAGGGAGTGAAAAGGGATGGGAGGAAACATCTTCAATTTTTTACTATAAGACCTTTTCTAAAGGAGCAACCTAGAATGAGGCTCCAACCTAGTAGGGTCTTGGGAGGCTAGATATACGTGGAGAGGCTGCTTCTGAGGTTTGACTCATGTTATTCTGGCTTGACTTGGACATGAACATTAAGGGTGACAAACAAACCTCTTTTTCTTGAGTTTTAACAATGTCTTTGGGGAATATAACTTTCAAGGTTGACATTAAGAAAGCTTTGATAACCTTAACTGGGACTTTTAAAATTTCTATCTTAAGAAGCCTATGGGTTTGATCACATTGTCTATACATAAATTTCTATGATACTTAAACGTTAAGCATTAAACTCACATATAATCATGTGTTCAATGGGGAATATGTAATTATTACTCTTTTTTAATTCAGTATTGTTAATGTTAATTATAGTGGTAATTATAGCATAACTGTTATGAGTAGAGAAATGAAGTTGAAGTGTCTAGTCTGAGTTTATATATTATACCTCCTATTTTAGTAAATGATAAGAGCAAAAGCATAATAGTATCCTTCAGAACTTTGTGTTCTTACTTTTTCCTCTCTTTAAGAAAAATTTTAAAAATATTTCTTGTCCTCTGATATCAAATTGGTATTATAGTTATGGCGAGACCAATAATCTGCCAATATTCCAACTGAATCACAAGATGCTTGGGAGGTGGTGCAAGAAGGTTTTGAAGAATCAGAAAATACCACGGAATATACTGCGGCCCAGAACAAGACTTTGAAAGAGACAATATCGAAAGACAAGGCAGCTTTGTACATGTTGTATTGAGCTGTTGATGAGTTCATTTTTGATAAGATTGCTAGTGTATCAACATCGAAGGAAGCGTGGGACATCTTAAAAAAAGTGTTGAAGGGTGTCAACCAAGTTAAGCAGATGCGTCTTCAAACTCTACGAGGTGAGTTCGAGGCCATGAAGATGAAGGATTCAGAGGATGTATCTAATTACATTAATCGTGTGAAAACAGTAGCTAATCAACTCAAACACAATGGAGATGCCTTCTTAGATGCAAGGGTTGTGAAGAAAATTCTTCAATCTTTGACGGATGACTTTGAAAATGTTGTATGTGCAATTGAGGAGTCAAGAAATTTGGAAGAAATGACCATCGATGATCTCAGAGCTTCTTTTAAAGCACATGAATAGAGAAAGAAGAAGAAAAAACAAGAAGTCCTGGAATAAGTCTTACAAACAAAAATGATCATCAAGGAGGATAAGACGATGTATGCGCAACACAACCGAGACATGGAGGTCACGATTACGTGGTTAGACTTAAAATCTATATTGATCATAAAAGTCCCAAATATACCTTTTAGAAAAAGGACATGAACTTAAGAAAAAGGAGATAGATAAAGCTCTTGAAAAATTATGATTATACAATCTTACATAATCAAGATGAAGTAAATCCTAAAAAAAAATGTTTTTGTTTTCATGTTCAACTTTAAAGGTAGTTGAGACTACTACTTGTCCTTGGCAGAATTTGTTATCGATCTAATATTCAAATGGTGTTTTTTTTAAGCATATCATTAATTAGTTGAATTGAAGCTCAAGAATCTAGATTGGAAAGTCTAGATCTTGTCCATGAACCTATTAAGATAATCAAGATAATTCAACCTCACTTGTTGACAAGTAGAGAAAACTCTTATTCAATATAAGACATTAACATTTATAGATAAGTGTGAGAAGATGTGCTGTTTACATATATCTCAAATGAAAGGATTATACAATTTGGTTGGATTAGTTAACTTAATCTTATTATCATTTTATTCATTTTAGATTTTAGAAAAGGTGGGACACCAAACTTATCATTTAGTCCTAGATCTCTCTTGGAGTTCATCAATTTTCCATGTGTGAATGCTTCAAAAATATGTACATGATCTTCTCATATTATTCAACAAACAACTCGATGAAAATCCAAGTTGTACAGAAGAATCAATGGAAATAGTAGACAAACACGTGGAGCGTTTACATCTCAAGATCATTTCAAGATCGTTGTGACAATGAAGACCATTTCGATCCAGAATTAGTTTTCGAAACAGTCCATTCCGAAAGTATTTTTTTCGTGAAAATACACTTTTGGAATAGGTTGTTCTGGAAACCAATTTAAGATCCAGAATTAGCTTCCAGAATAGCTCATTTCGGAAGTGTTTTTTTTCCTGAAGATACACTTTTGGAATGGATTGTTCTGAAAGCTAATTTCGGATCTAGAATTAGCTTCCAGAACAGCCTATTACGGAAGTACTTTTTCTTTTAAAATAAATTCCGGAATAATGTGTTCCAGAAATGAATTGTTTTTTTTTTTAAAAATGACTTTTGAAATGTCTATTCCGGAAGTATAAAATGACTTCAAGAATGATCTGTTCCGAAAGCATAAAGACACCTCCATCTCTCACTGTTACATTGCTTTAACATATAGAGGGGCAAAGTTATCTTTACGAACAAGACACTTTGGGAATTTTCAAAAAATTTAGAAGTGTCTTAAAAAAGCTTGGAGGTGCAGGAAGAAACTGTCTACGAGGGAAGAGAAAATGTAAACCTATGATTTTAATCATTAAGTTGGACGGCCTCTTCCAGCACCTCCATAGTTTTCTTCCTGCACCTCCGTAATTCAAAAAATTATAAAAATATCATTCTAAAATTTGTATTTTGGATTACATCATTTATACTATAATTTCTTTTTTATATTTCTAATTTGTGGAATATAAAAAAAATTTGTATTTTGAATTAATACAAATTTTTGTATTTATATTTCAAATTATATAATCTAAAATATAAAATGTTTTATAATATAAAATATTTTATATTTCGGATTTTTTAATTTATAATACAATTTATTTTTTATATTTTAGATTAAAAAATTTAGAATATAAAAAAGTGTATTTTGGATTGTATAATTCAAAATTTAAGATAAAAAAAAATGAAGAGAGCTATAATTGAGAAGAATGAAGAAAATAAAGAGAATAAAATAGTATTTTTAGTCATTAGAGGAGGGTGAGGAAAAAGTTGTCTAATCTTTATAAGTGTTGTTTGGTGCAACAAATAAGATAATGAAAAAGTGACTCTTCTTAACAAAATGAAATGAATATTCATTGAAAGATATTTTTGTAATGAGTCTTAATATATATATATATATATATATATATATATATATATATATATATATATATATAAATTTTGCTAAAATTAAATATCAATAATCAAATGACTCATGATTTAGTATTACCATTTAGTCCCTTTATTTATTAATTTTTCAACAAAGATTTTGTCAATATTTAATTTCTATTTTTTGTTTTGCTAGTTGTTATTTCTGCTTATATGGCATAGTTATTTTTATTTTATTTTATTTTTGTTAGTTTTAAAACCACTTTTAGAGTGACTATTAAGTAGGAGTTTTTTAATCTTTCATTTTGTATGCATTTAAAATCTGAAGTTACTTTAATAAAGTGGACAGATGTGTACATTTTTTTTTATCCAAGAAAATCTCTCTTTTACCCTCTCTATTTTAATAAAGTGAGCAAGATGTGCACATTTTTTTTATCCAGAAAAAAATTCTCTTTTACCCTCTATTTTAACAGTAGTTTCAAGAACCATAGTTGATTTGACGGTATCTTTCTTTTTAAACTATAAAATTCATGGCATATACTAACATTCATTTGAATGCCCTTTCATTTAAGACAGACTAATAACCCCATTATCAACCAATTCTACCATAACTTAGATCAAATCCCATAATGAAGAAAAGGCAAAAACTCCATTATCAACCAATTCTATCATAGCTTAGATCAAATCCCATAATGAAAAAAAGGTAAAGCAACTCAAAGGCCAAATCACTAATACAAAACTCTGTCACAGATTGTGTCTTGTAAAGATGTTGATAGTTGTTGCACACTCCACTTGTGCAAAGATGTTGTTGATAGCTGTTGCACACTCCACTTGTGCAAAGATGTTGTTGATAGCTGTTGCACACTCTACTTGTGCAAAGATGCTGACATGTTCAAAAATCTGATGTTACACACAACTTCAAGATAAAAGTAGGAAATGGTATTAGACGTCAAAAGTAAAGCCTCAGTCGTTGTATCAACAACCTCATATACCAAAGTTATTCCTAATGTTTTATATATTCTTAATATTAGCCTAAATTTGTTAAGCATTGGACACATGCTTGAGAAAGGTTATTCACTACTATTCAAAGATCGCAAGTGCACCATTTTTTATTCCTACAAAATGAACAACAAAACTTTTGCAACTAATTAAGGAGAAAGCAATTAAGAAAGCTTATTCAAGTGTTTCATAGATAGCTACAAAAGACTTAGTCACTTCAATTAGAGAAGCATTGTAGAGATATATGAAAAGGATTTCGTGGAAGATTTACCTAAAATTTCTCATGAATCTGAAATTTGTGGGACTTGTCAATAAGGAAAGCAAACAAAACTAATATTTCAACACACCAACATATTTTTTTTCATGAAAATAACTTCTCACATATGCTTACTTTAATAGAATAACATTAGTTTTTGATACATAAAAAAAATACTAACAAACTCCTACTTAATAGCCACTTTTAAAGTGGTTTCAAACTGACAAAAAATAAATAAAATAAAAATAATTATGCCAGTATGAGCATAAATAACATCTAGCCAAAAAAATAGGAATTAAATGTTAACAAAGTCTTGTGCTGAAAAATAAAATGATTGAAATGTCACTTTTCTAACATTTCTCCTTGACATTTTTATGACAAATACCAATCCTTTTCTTCAAACCTTTTCTTGGATGGTGACTTGTTGAAAATGTTAGTAAGCTGATCTTCAAATGTATAGTGATCAAGCAACACTTCTTTTGATTGTTGAAGTTCTCTAATAAAATGAAACTTGATCTTGATGTGTTTACTGCAACTGTGGAACACCAGATCTTTTGAGATTGAAACAGATGAGCTATTATCACACATAATCTTTGTAACTTTTATTTTTGTACACTCCAAATGTTTCAACATCTTCCTTACCAAAATAGCTTGATTCACAACATAGGAAACTATTTGGCTAAGGAAGATGTTGAAAGACTTGAGGTATACACAAATAGGTTACAAAGATTATGTGTGATAACAATTCATTTGTTTCAATATCAAAAAATTCAGTGTTTCACAGTCGCACTAAACACATCGAGATCAAGTTTCATTTTAGTAAAGAACTTCAACAATCAAAAGAAGTGTTGCTTGATTATTGTACATCTGAGAATCAACTTGGTGACATTTTCACCAAGTCATTATCCAAGAAAAGGTTTGAAGCAAAGGATTGGTGTTTGTCATCGAAATGACAAGTAGGAGTGTTTTCTCATGAATCTGAAATTTGTGGGACTTGTCAACAAGGAAAGCAAACAAAACTAACATTTCAACACACCAACATATTTTTTTTCATGAAAATAACTTCTCACATATGCTTACTTTAATAGAATAACATTAGTTTTTGATACGTAAAAGAATACTAACAAACTCTTACTTAATAGCCACTTTGAAAGTGGTTTTCAAACTGACAAAAAATAAATAAAATAAAAATAATTATGCCAGTATGAGCATAAATAACATCTAGCCAAAAAAATAGGAATTAAATGTTAACAAAGTCTTGTGTTGAAAAATAAAAAAATAAAGTGATTGAAATGTCACTTTTCTAACATTTCTCCTTGACATTTTGGTGACAAATACCAATCCTTTGCTTCAAACCTTTTCTTGGATGGTGACTTGTTGAAAATGTTAGTAAGTTGATCTTCAAATGTATAGTGATCAAGCAACACTTCTTTTGATTGTTGAAGTTCTCTAATAAAATGAAACTTGATCTTGATGTGTTTACTGCAACTGTGGAACACCAGCTCTTTTGAGATTGAAACAGATGAGCTATTATCACACATAATCTTTGCAACTTTTGTTTTTGTACACTCCAAGTGTTTCAACATCTTCCTTACCAAAATAGCCTGATTCACAACATAGGAAACTATTTGGCTAAGGAAGATGTTGAAAGACTTGAGGTGTACACAAATAGGTTACAAAGATTATGTGTGATACCAATTCATTTGTTTCAATATCAAAAAATTCAGTGTTTCACAGTCGCACTAAACACATCAAGATCAAGTTTCATTTTAGTAAAGAACTTCAACAATCAAAAGAAGTGTTGCTTGATTATTGTACATTTGAGAATCAGCTTGGTGACATTTTCACAAAGTCATTATCCAAGAAAAGGTTTGAAGCAAAGGATTGGTGTTTGTCACCGAAATGACAAGTAGGAGTGTTTTCTCATGAATCTGAAATTTGTGGGACTTGTCAACAAGGAAAGCAAACAAAACTAACATTTCAACACACCTATATATTTTTTTTCATGAAAATAACTTCTCACATATGCTTACTTTAATAGAATAACATTAGTTTTTGATACATAAAAAAAATACTAACAAACTCCTACTTAATAACCACTTTTAAAGTGGTTTTCAAACTTACAAAAAATAAATAAAATAAAAATAATTATGCCAATATGAGCATAAATAACATCTAGCCAAAAAAATAGGAATTAAATGTTAACAAAGTCTTGTGCTGAAAAATAAAATGATTGAAATGTCACTTTTCTAACATTTCTCCTTGACATTTTTATGACAAATACCAATCCTTTTCTTCAAACCTTTTCTTGGATGGTGACTTGTTGAAAATGTTAGTAAGCTGATCTTCAAATGTATAGTGATCAAGCAACACTTCTTTTGATTGTTGAAGTTCTCTAATAAAATGAAACTTGATCTTGATGTGTTTACTGCAACTGTGGAACACCAGATCTTTTGAGATTGAAACAGATGAGCTATTATCACACATAATCTTTGTAACTTTTGTTTTTGTACACTCCAAGTGTTTCAACATCTTCCTTACCAAAATAGCTTGATTCACAACATAGGAAACTATTTGGCTAAGGAAGATGTTGAAAGACTTGAGGTGTACACAAATAGGTTACAAAGATTATGTGTGATAACAATTCATTTGTTTCAATATCAAAAAATGCAGTGTTTCACAGTCGCACTAAACACATCGAGATCAATTTTCATTTTTGTAAAGAACTTCAACAATCAAAAGAAGTGTTGCTTGATTATTGTACATCTGAGAATCAACTTGGTGACATTTTCACCAAGTCATTATCCAAGAAAAGATTTGAAGCAAAGGATTGATGTTTGTCATCGAAATGACAAGTAGGAGTGTTAGAAGAGTAACATTTCAGTCATTCTATTTTTAGTGATTTTTCAACACTAAGACTTTGTCAACATTTAATTCCATTTTTTTTTCTTTTTATGCTCGCAGTGGGATAGTTATTTTTATTTTATTTTATTTTATTTGTTGTCAATTTTAAAACCACTTTAAGAGTGACTATTAATTAGGAGTTTGTTGGTATTTTTTCATGTATTTAAAAACTGAAGATAAGTTAATAAAGTGAGCACATGTTTGCAGTTTTTTTCATCCAAAAAATCTCTCTTTTAGGGTCACATATGTTAGTGTGTTGAAATGGTAGTTTTGTTTGCTTTCCTTGTCGATAGATCTCACAAATTTTAGATTATGAGAAATTTTAGATAAATCTTCCACCAAATCCTTTTCATTGATCTCTACAATACATATTTGATTGAAGTGACCAAGTCTTTTGTGTTACAAATTTGTAACTATATGTGAAGTACTTGAGTAAGCCTGCTCAGTTGCTTTCTCCCAATCACTTGTAAAAGTTTTATTGTTCATTTTGAGACAGAATAACATCATAGGAATAAAAAAATGGTACACTTGCGATATTTGTACAGTAGTAAATAATCCTTCTGAAACATTTGTCCAGAACTTAATAGATTTTGGCTGATATTAGAAATATATCAAACATCAGGAATAATTTTGAAACCTGAGGTACAACTAAACTTTTGCCTTTGACATCCAAGAACTCAACATTTCCTACTTTTACCCTAGAGTTATCTGTAACATCTAGACTTTTGAAATGTTAGCATCTTTACACAAGTGGTGTGTGCAACCACTACCAACTAGTCAGACATCAGATGAGTCATTTGTTGAAAAGCAAGAGAGCGTAAAAAGTTGCTCCTCTTATGCCTCGAGCTTAAACCAACAGCTTAAACCAATTGTGTTTGCTTGGAGGCGTTGTTTATAGATTGCAAACTTTTAAAAAAAATATATTACATAAATTTTAATCTATATAATCTATATAGACTACGTAACAAATAACTTTAGTTAGACAAACGAACTTTTTTTTTTTTTCTCTCTATATTATATATATTAGTTAGACAAACTGGGTTATGTTACACTTCGGTTTTCTTTTATAATTCTTACATTATGTTTCCTTTCTCCTTCATGTCCACTTTGTTTACTATGTTCTCATTACCTATTATATATTTTTTTCTCCCTTCAAATTCACAAGTGGTTTAATGGATAGCTCCACGGGATTGACCAGTTTAACTAGGAGTTTGTTCATTTTTTGGTAGGCTCCATTACATGTAATGGAGGGTATTTTGAATGGTCATCCCAACTATTAGGATTGAGATAAGGATAGAGAAGTCTTCACAGTTTGAGATGTTCGTGATCCTACTATTAAGTATGTTAATGATGCATTCATGATGTTTTGAGAGACTATGATGATTAGTACGTAAGAAATAGAAATAGAAATATATATATATATATATATATATATATATGAACTTTTATACAAGATTGTTGAGGTTTAGTTGATGTGGGAGTATATATGTAGTTGTTTGGTTTCACAGTGATTTAATATATGGATTGCCTTATTTTTAAAGGTAGACTCTCTCAGTATTTTTGGTAGCCCTCCTGTTGCTTTATTATCGTGTGTTTTGATGTTGTTTTACTTGAAGGCTTTCCAGACTAAGGGAATCACAGTCCAATTCTCACTTTCCATGCAAACTTATAAATGGTGTAAAACATCTGACATAATAGTGTATGTGCACAATAAGAAAACTGGTTTGGGCACCTATTGATGCTAATAGAAAAATAACCATGGCAATCTCAAGGAAGAAAATTTCTATATATGAACAGAAAGAATTTTATGAGAATGAATAAATAAATAAATAAATAGCAGGGCAACTGCTGTTGGTTTCCACTTAGTCTTATGAATAAATTTCAGAACAGCTCATCCCTATCTCTCTTGAAAGAAGTATCATTTTTAAGATGATATAACTTCTCTAACCTTTTATATTTTTCCTAAAATAATCAATAAATAATATTAATAACATGATTTCGTTGTTGTGTACATTCTACAAGCTATTGCTAACACAAATGAAAAAAAAAAAATAGTTGGCCTTAGAGCAATCAAAACACACATTAAGTCCAAATTTGAAAACAACTATGGTTTTCTTATAAGTCAAAAACACACAGACATGAAACAAAAGCACACATCAATAGAACTGGAAGCAGTATCCATCTTCTTGCCTGCTATACCACTTAGTAAATCACCAGCAGGAAGCAACTTCATTGGTTTGAAACAACTGCCAATATAAAGACAGAGAATTACTTGACTTAGGAAGAACTGAACTGTTAAGAAAATTCTTTTCATATGTCCAGCATATAGTTTTGTCTTATCAATGGTATTCCATCAAGGGTATTTATATTCCCTTGTGAATTTAACTAGCTGTGAAAGAAAAAAGATTTAACACTCAAATAAGTCAACAAAATATTGAATGAAAGGGACAACATATCTAAGATAAAGTATGGTCAGATAAAATAACACAACAACAGAAGTTCAGTCACAACAATTCTTAGCAAGCATTGACATGACAGATTAATGAACCTTGTGATTTTGCCCGCACCAGGTTCTTCTATTTTATTCTTGATAGCAGTAGCAGTCTCATTTCGACAACTTGATGCATTAATCTGTTAAGAGATGAGCCACGAACTTTAAATTTCTTTTACCAGATACATAAACAAAATTATAAATTTATAAAAACAAAGAAAGGACAAGTTTTAAACAAGTAACAACTATATAGGAGTTACGGACATCCCACATCTGTTTCCCAAATACTTCCTATTGGAAAATAGGCCATTATAAGGGTAAATCAAGTACTTGTTTCCAAGACTAATATTATTATGCCTACAGGAAAGGAAAATGTCGGCTGATCAAGAAAGTAGGTGAATGCTCCATTTGCCTCTGGTTAGTGATCCTCTAATTTGTGAACAAATCAGTGGTGTTTGGTGGAGATGCACTATGGAAGATGAAAGATAATTCCCAAAAAGAGTGTGACAAAGGCATAATTATTATGAAAAAAGATAGATGCTGAAACATTTACAGTTGAAGGAGTGAAAAGATTTTCAACAAGAAAGTGCTGATGTTTTGAAGCGTATTTAGATTTTCAAATTTCTACGGAAGGCAAGGTTAATTTGGAAGATTAACCTAGTTCTGAACAATCTAAGAGCAAAAACTTGATCAATAAGAATGCTGAAGGAGCATTTTCAGTAACAAAGTGTTCAAATTGTAAAGTTATTTGGCCACCAATATCACATAAAAAAGAATAGTCTCCTACAATTATACCTTCAATGCTGATCCTGAAAAGGGAATTCTTCCTTTGTCCATATATTGAAAAACCAAAACTTTCTGGCTAAGGTGAAAAGGGCTATGGAGGAGAATACCCCTTGGGAAAGTGATTTGGATTATCCATAATTACTTCCTGATTCAATTAGGTTTGAAGGTAAATATAGCTTTTCAGCCAAATTTCTTTAGTAGAAAGAAAAAAGTAATAGTACTAGACATTGAGAAACCCAAATTTTATATCGGCTTGAGATAATATTAAAATTACAGTATTGAAAGTGGAAGCAATACTCATTGTACAAGCTAATTTTCTGAATAAGTTAGATCAATTTTACATTCTAAAAGGATATTGAAATTTTTGTTGCTATTAGATGACTCATAAATATCTTATTTCGTATTTGAAACATTCAATTTTAAGTATGAGGGTGAGATGTTAGAAAAATCACATCAAAGATATATGATCATATTACCGTATATAAATAAAGATATTAATCATCTTACAAGCTAATTATCAATGAAAAACATAAATATTCAAAAATATATTTTAAATAGTTATATACCTCTACGACATGAAACCCTTGCTCTTGAGCACAAGCATAGACAGCTGCAGATTTAAAAACGAAGGTTTTGGAAACGAATATGAAGTTATAACAAAAAGTATTTACACTTAAAACATTATATCTAAAAACATATAAATCATAAATTCTAAACTCTAAATCAAACAACCATGTTAAATTTGTTTATGTCAACAATCTTGTAGTTACAAAAGGAAACTAGATTTTATTTATGTACCTTTCATCAAAATACATAAAAAATGAAAAGGACCATTCCTTAACAATGCCACAATAACCAAAATAAAAAATGAGAGATCTTCTCTTGATCATTATTATGCATAACTGAACAAAGGTCAGCAATGTTTTTTTATCCAACCTAGAAAATTGTGGAAGAAACAATGAGAAAATTTGGATAACCTAATACATTCACTCAATCAAAATCCTAGAAAATAAAACTATTATTACTTAATATTCTCATTAGAAACTCAATTAAATTCTTCAACCTTTCTGAATATTTTATGGTCATTTATAAACATTCTATTACTTGAAATCTAAAATAAAGATCAAAGTTGTTGATAACCTAAATATTCATATTAAGAGAAATAGTACAAAAACAAGAAAAAGAGTAACTTACTCTTTTTTTTAATATATCATTTTTATCAGTAAAGAATTAAATAAATAAAATAGAGCATTTAAAAATATTTCAACTCTTATACAAAGATATTTAAAATTGTACATTCTTTTCCTATTCAACTTCCTACAATACATAAAAATAATTGAAAACATTCTTTTTTTTATAAATTTATTACAGACTGTTATTTGTTATTGTTAAACAATATAATCTGGATTTAAACAATCAATATCGTCCCATATTGATCAGAAAGAAAGCTCCAGGAAATTTTGGGATCATAGCAGAAAGATGTTACACGTGTGTCATTTTTAATCATTAGTTTTGACTAGTTGACATTGTAGCAAGAAAATTTTGTTGTCTAGTTGGTGAAACATGACTGTAGTTGAGTATTGAACTACTATGAGTTGCAGCAGCATAGATGAAAGATGAATGTATACACACAGAAAAAGTGTTCTAATTTACTATTAGAGAAACTTCTGTATAGATCACAGAATTACAACCGCTAGGAGAACAAAGAAAAAAAGTCAATTCTAACTCACAGTAAACAGAAAAGCGACATCCACCACCCTTTTATAATGTATTACAATTAAATCCTTTTGTAATAGTCAAAAATTGAAATTAATAAATGTTTAAATCCCAAAATTTTTAGAACAACATTAGAGTAGCAATATAAGAATAAATAGTAAAAAGAATATAATCTCACATCAAAAATAAAAAATATCTTTTTGAAGCTTTTGTTATAAAAATAATAAAAAATTAATCACATAAATTATTAATAAGATGAAATAAAATGTTTTTAAAATAAATATTTAGAGCTAAATAACATAAAAGTAAAAGCAGGGCTTATTAATTTAATTACTAGTCAATTTGTTTATTAAATAATTTTGAAAATTCTTGCTATTGATGGTTTTATTATCAATAATACTTCTGTATTTATTTACTTCTATTATTTCAATGTTACCTAGTTGAATGAGGGTTTTGCATTTTCTTACAAAATATTTTTTTTATTGTAGTATTATTTTAATATCATTTTAAAATTTATCAATTAATAATTATAATTTTTAAATTTACTGATATATATATATTAATTATAATTGTAATATAAATAAAATAGAATGAGATTTGTGTGCTTTTTAGGAAATACAAGGTATTTGACGTAATTAGTACAAAAAAATTGCAATTTTGGTATTTGTGTAATTTTCTTATACTATAGTTTTTGGGATTAATTGTATAAATTTACAAAAATAGGAGGGGTTTTGTGTAGGGTTTACAAATAGAAGAAATTTTATTTTTAAGAAATGCAAAATAACAGCTACCTTGAAATAAATACTATATTTGATATTCTAAGAGTAAAGATAAATTAATATTACCTAAATTCAACATACCACCACCAAAATATTCAGGTGCATAAGAATGAGTGATTCCAAAATATTACAAATGATTTGGTCTTTTCATACAAAGTCATTTTCATTTTCTATTTCACTTGTGATTTTCACCCATTAAATTATGTTTTAACAATGCTAAGGATTATGTGTAATTGGATGTAAGCTACAATTTTGACAAAATATATTTTCACGTACCCCAATTGGTCCTGTAATCAAGAGAACACTCTGTAGGGGACCCTTATGAATATCATCTGAAGCATATTCAGCACCATCATCTTGCCTTTTACTTTGACCCTTGTTAGAGGAACTTTTTCTGCACTAATAAAGTCTTTTATGCCAAAGATGTAACCAGTCACTCAAGAAATTTATAGCCTCTTCATTACCACACACCTATGACAGAGTCATGCAACACAAACAACTCTATTCAGGAAATACAAACATGCAACTATTATGGGTGTGTGCATGCCATGGCTTGTATTAGTATTATTTAAAAGGAAATTACTATATGAACCAGAAGAAATATCTGACCTCAAAGGCTTTTTTTGGCTTGTACTTATGCATCCATAAGTTGCTGTTACCTTCAGAACTATGGTAGTAAGACCTCATGCTGCAAGTCAGGAAATGAATCATGAAAAAAATTTGCTATTCACATCAGTGATGAAAAAATGAAGTTGCAGCATTTTCCAATGCTGCCAGTCACATCAGAATAAAATCAACCCAAATATCACTGCTGAGAAAAATAATCTCTTTACATTAGCCAAACTTAGGTTAGTAGAAGTTTAAAAGATACAATGTGAAAGAAGACAACAGAAATCAACTTCTAAACATCCAGAATGATTTCACAACCATCTTGCTGCAGTAGTCACAAATGAACCAATTGATTATGCTATGGTTCATGGAATCAAAGGGTCAAAGTTGGTGAAATATAGTTTCTCAGCTATTGTATTAGCTAAAGTAAAAAAACTAACATAAGAAAACAGTGCAACTTACCCAAAAAAGAAGTAAATCCACAAAATAAAGGAAATATGCATGACATAAACATAGAATAAAAAAAATCACTGGTAAAATGTACACATATGACATATACATAATTTAACAAAAAAATCACTGATAAGATGTACACATATTATCACCTTGCTTGAAGAAATTTACTCTGCGACTCAATATCTGACTTTCTCAAAATGCCCTTGTGTCCTGGAAAGTATTTTCATTCACTCCTAAGTTTATGTCTTTACAATTATTTGGCAAATGTGTCATTGTTTCCATCTGAACTAACTTCCAGTGATTACACAGCTTTGAAAAGAGTTCAGGTTATTGGGATTGTGACAGAGAAACTCTAGTATAAAAAAAAATTTATGTACCACTTTTACATCTTCTGAATTCAAATGACATTTTGCTTTCTGTAACACAACTGAGTTTGGGATGACATATCCAGCATACTGAATGACTGTGTAGAAAGTTGACTTGGACAAGACATGACATTCTCGGTGATTGAAGAACTTAATAGTCTTAAAACACTAGGTATGTTATTAAGATTAAAAATTCAACAGAACCATTCATAAAAGATAAATTTGAACTCTCTCTACCAAAATCCCAAAATATGTAACTGTGATATTATCCAAAAATGTCCAGTCATTCCGATCAATGGGTAAGGCATCATCCTGCATTGACAAAAAAAGTTACACAAATTAAAATGTAGAGAACAAGCTTATGCAAACTTTGATGATTTTATTAGTAAAAGAAATTTATTATGATGAAGAGAAGAAATTAAAAAAATAAGTAGAAACATAGAAGTGAAAAGCAAAACAGATGACAAAACAAAATAAACATAATTTAACCCAACTTATAGTTTTCTGTGAACAAATCTTGAAATGAGTAGACATGTTATTTTGAAACATATCTTTCACATTTTTTACAATTCAATTCATGTAGGCTAGTTTAGGAGCAGTTTAATTTTCAACAAAACTGAACTAAAGGTTCGCGGAGTTAAGTTTCCACTGATATTAGTTTCCCTGTGGTTGAGTTTGTAGTTTAGTTTAGTTAATTTTCTTTTAAACCATCCTAGAGACAGCACAATCAATCAGAAATACAATTATCATACCTAAGCATTTTCAAATACATGAATAGAACTACTAATTCCTTTTCCTTTCTTCTTAACCTATAAAGCTAGTAGGCGTCGTTTATTTTCCTCCTTCCATAGGTAAAAAAAAAATGTATTTTCCACTCGCTTATACCTTTGCATCAAGCTGATTCCAAAATATCAGATCAGACTTAGTTCAATGCCGCCCCAAAATTTCACATAATCAATGTTTTAAGAAACATGTTATTCCATGCAAAAAAGCATTAACCTCAGCTGACGACTTTGCCTCCTGCCACAGATCGATCTTTTGATTAGACTTTGGTGAAGCAACAACAGATCCAGTTTTCTTAGGCGTCTTACTCTGCGTGCTATTCTTCTTTGGCGTGATATTCTGTTCAAGGAAAAACACAAAACAGAAAATCCTTTCAATCTTCATATCCTCTTCTCAAATTTCAAATCCAACTCGAATTGGTGAATAAACACTTTCACCGATCAACGATTAACTCTAAATCAGCGACATGCAATGCAGTAACTAACCGGAAATCGCTCAAACTTAGAGACATGAGGTGCAATAACTAACTACAGTAACAAATTTTACCTTGAAAGTTCGTCTTCTTGGAGTGAGATTTGCTGGAGTGTTCGTCTTGAAGCTTTCACATGTAGAAGAATCTGCTTCCGCCTTTTGCATGCGGTGGTGTGCTTGGATCCGTGACTGAACAAGGAGGGTTTTTGGAAGAGTTAGTGGTATTTATATATGGAATGTAACTGAAGCAACCCAACAAATATTTTTTTAAGTTAAGTCAAAATATGTTGAAATATTGATTACTAGTTAGTTAGAATCTAAATAATTTATTGTTTGAGATTCTGAACATGCACCACTGTTTATTTGAATTTGTGTACTGTGAAGGAATGGACAGTAAAGTATAATTATTATATATTAATCAATTATTAAAATTAAAATTAAATATATAATTAATAAAATCTAAAATATTTACTACTTTTTTAATTTTTTGACAATTATTATACAAAGATAATTTAAATATAATATATTGTTGGATAGGTAATGTTTCTGAATATTTAAAAAATTAATTACACTTTTAATGTTTTTAAAAAAATTATAAATTTTCAGAACTTCTATTTTAAATCATATTTTTAATCTATCAGACTTTATTTGAAATTAAGTAAAAAAAAATTGTTTTTTTGTTTAGAGAAGAGTTAGAAGTTACAAAATGATAGTTTCTTAAATGTTCGAGGATTAAAGTTAAATACATAGTATCTATTATCCATAGTTTATATAATAAATTATAATAACTATACTAAATAAAGTGTTTCTAAAAGTGTTCAGTAAATATCATTTTTAAGAAAATTCCTTTAATTTTATACCTTTAGTTTTTCATTTTCATCTTCACTTTTAGATTCAGTTTCATATTTCTGAAAAAAATATCAATAGTTAAAATAACATTGTCTCTTAAATTTAATTATAATATATATGTTCAATATATTTATTTATTATAACTTTTAATTATAATATAATTTTTTTGCTCAAAGTATTTATTTATTATAAACTGTAAATTTAATTATTTAAAATAAATATTTATATCAAATATTTTTCACATACTAAATTACTAGTTTTACAAAACAGTGTTTGGAAAGCCATTTTTAGTACGCAATTAAAACAAGACAGTTTCTTATTTTTGTACAAATACCAAATTTCACTGGTTGAGATCAAATAAGTATATATTTTTTTTAGAAAGTTACTTGTAGTTCATTCATTCTTCCAATGAACAGTATTCTAGAGTATTGTTTACTTAGTAAATAATCAAAATCCTCAATACGATGAGAGGTGATACCCACTTAAAAAGGAATTTTGGAAACATTTAGATGTTTATAATTTTCCGTTGTTGAACACGTATTATTTCTTTTGTCACAATGAGTTAATAATAAAATTGGTAGTGAAGTAAATAATTACAAATATGTCATATGTCTTTTGGTAATGATTGTGTATCTTATCTAAGTGAAATAGATTTAAATGTGGAAACTTTCAAAATTTCAATCACTCTTTGGTAATTCCAACTCCTAATTTGAAATCTTAGTCGTTCCAATAACAATGATTTGATAATTCATACACAGAAACGACATTACAAATTCATGTATTTTTTTAACAGTAATATTAGTTTATGTTGTTAATGTATAATTGGTTAAATTCATATATATACATATATAAATTATATTATATTATATTATATTATATTATATATATATATATATATATATATATATATATATATATATATTACATTATAGTTAAAATTTGAAAAATTGAAACTTTCGATTCTAAGTCATGATTAAAATTTGGTAAATATCTTTCTCACAATAAATTTCTCTCTTTTATATATATTTTTCTATATTTTGCTGAGTTAGTAATCAAATTAGTCATCAAGACAAACTATTAATGATAACAATGCAGGTTGATTCATGTAATGGAACGACCGGCACGAAATCACTTTAACTCAACAACATGCAGTCTATAGTAACACGTTTGTTAATTTTAGAGCTTTTGCATGTAGGGGAAACTGTCTTAGCTTTTTGGATACAGTTTAGGTTCAACATGTTTGGGTCATTGTTTGACTAGTACTATAAAGATATTTCAGAATTTATTTCACAACAATATTATTTACTTAAGCTTGAAAAATCTACTAACAATTTTATGCACATTATTTTATACATCAAACTATCCACCATAAATGCATTAAAAACTCTTTGCATATACACTCTCTTACCTTTATGGACTTTGTTTAGAACTTAATATAGAATGAGTGGCAATAGTAGTAGTCATTGCATGGGCTTGTTTCATATGGAATTTCTGAAATCCTCTTTTGATATAATGTTCTTGTGACAGTAGAAGTTTTATTATCTGAAACAAAATAAGCATGTGTAGAAATCAGGAAAAGTAGAAAAAAGAAAGGTTGAATCATGCTTTATTGTCCTTGTAAAACTTTTTGATAAATAATGTTTGATAGTTCTGTAACATTTTTCTCCTTAATACTCAATATTGTAATAACATAAAATAAGAATCAAAGTAGATAATTTAAAGTAATAAAACATCAAATAATCTTACCTTGATAGTGGTAGTATTCCATCAATTATTTGAAATGAGCTTCAAAAATAAATAATGAATGAAGTTTAAGACGGTCCTTCAATGTAGAGTATTTTAAAAAGTATTTTTTTCTTGATAAAATTCTTGTAGTGTCTACATGCATCATTTATGCGAGTAAATACTGTTTTTTCTCCTTTATCATTAATAATGAACTTATCATATGAAAAGAATATTAAAATTAGTGTACTTTTATAACTATTTTATCATTAAATCATTATAAGTTTGTTTTTCATATCATAACATAGTTCCATATACAATTTGTATTAGTGTATTCTCATAAATATTTTATCATTAAATCAATATAAGTTTGTTTTTCATATCGTAACATAGTTTCATATACAATCCTTGTTGTCTTTATCTGAGCAAGGCTTTGAATTTTTTGTAAATCAAGGGATAAAAGTATGAATTCCAAAGTCATTGTTGAAATCCTTTAAGATTTCAAGAATTCAATCCCTTCTAGTATAGTTGGCACTGATCGAAGTTCTTTCTTTCCATTAAAAGACTTTTTATTAGCTCTCCATGCCTAATTTGCTGGTAAAAAGACACGATGATTCATATAACACATCTTATGGTTGTGTCTTAAGTAAGATGAATGAGTGTCATAATTGCAACATGAACCTGCCAACCTTAGTGGTCTAACCTGACAACATAGCATACGCAGGATAGTAACTGATAGTCCATAAAAGAGCTACATGCATTTGAAATTTTTGATCTCTTAAGACATCATATATTTCTACACCCATTTCTCATATATCCTTTAATTCCTCGATTATTTGTTGTAAGTACACATCAATATCATTTCTTGGTGATTGTGGTCTGGGAATTAATAGTGACAACATTGCGTATTCGAGTTTCATGCATAACCATGGTGAAAAATTATACACCACCATCATAGTTGGCCAAGTATGATGTGATATACTCATAGTTCTAAATGGATTGAAGCCATCGGTTGTTAGACCAAGTCTTACATTGCAAATCTTAGAAGAAAAATCGGGATGGAGTCTATCAAAGTCTTTCCAAGCTTCACTATTACCAGGGTGTCTCATTTTATCGTCTTTTAACCGCTCTTCTTCATGTCACCTCGTTGACTCTATAGTGTTTGAGCACATAAATAGCCTTTGAAGTCTAGGAATTCATGGAAAGTGTCTCAAAATTTTTGTAGGAACTTTCTGCTCATTCTTTTTCTCTGTTAACTCGAAATTTACTTGACAAGATTCCTTCCATTTTGAAACTTTACACTTTCCACAAAAATTGTTAGTCTCATGATCCTTCCAATATTACATACAATCATTTGGACATGCGTAAATCCTTTTATAATCAAGGCCTAAATCTTTAATCATGGCTTTTGTTTTATTTAAAGATTCAGGAATATTTAGGCTCAACATGACTTCTTTCAGTAATTGTAATAGGTCAGACAATGACGCATTGCTCTATCCATGGAGACATTTCAAGAGATACAATCTGATTATGAAAGATAGAGTAGAGAAGCTTTGGCATCCAGGTATAACTCTTGTTTTGCCTCATTAATCAATTTGTAGATTGTTTTTTGCTTCCTCGTTAGGACCGTCATTTCCACCAGTTTCTTCTATCATATTTCTAAATGTGTCATGCAATAAGTCATCAATATCACTTTTCATGTCATCACCACTTAGTAAGAAATGATGGTATATCCGCTCCATGGTTTACCCAAATGTTATATCCTTTTAGAAAGCTCAAACCTATTAAATGATCATAAACCACATTCTTCTAGCCTAACAAAGATTTTTGCAATTAGAACAAGGGCATAAAATCTCTTCCCCTTGAGGTCCATCACTAGTATATGCAAAATCTAATAATGACTCAACACCATTAGCATACTCTTTACTAAATCTTGCAAATTTAGTCCTCTCTTTGTCCATCATCTTTAATCTAACAAATAAAATATCATAATATATTGTAAGTGACTCAAAATAATTATTTAATTTAAACAATAATAAGAATAAAATAATTAGTGAAAGTAAATAGGCATTCTATGGCATGCTTTCATATCAAAACAACAAGGTTGCAAACTACATTAAAAAACCTACCAAATTTTAATTACAACTTGATCTTCTTGGTCCTTACTCCTTGCAGAAAAATTTCATAACATGTGTTGAAAGCATACCATGACCTTTACACATTTAGCGTAAAGCAACAACAAAAAATAAGGGTAAAAAATAAATTAAAAATACCTAACCTATTCTTTTTTTTTATCAACCATAAAACATAAATTAATGGGAATACAGAGATGTTACAACCCTTGTACATAAAGTAACGTAACTCTAAAGTTATGAATCTAAAGTTATGAGTTATCATAAATATCAAAAAATAAGAACTACAATCTTAATCTACCTCCAAAAGTAAATCTGTGTGACCAATATTCAAAACAAAACTCAAAAGTAGCTTAAAAAGCATTTAAGAGCATCTAACATATGCCTAAACACCTACTTACAGTATAACAAAACATGGACAATACTGATGTAGTAATGAAGGCACACTCCCCAAAGTTCATTGATGTAGTAATGAAGGCACACTCCAACTTTAAGAGAAAGCAATTTATTTTTTCCTATTGTTTAGATCTGACTGTAAACCTGCCCCTAGCAACTTCGTCAGCTTCCAAGCCATAACTCAGCAAAACATTTTTAAAACAATCTAGGCTATTTGCCTCATACATGTTAGAAGATAAAAAAAAAAAAATCAAATCTATGCACAAACAGAAATACCATGCTTAATCTTATATAATACCAAACCTATTCAACATCTATAATATAGAAAAACAATACAACACATGATAATACACAACACAGATAGACATATATAACTTAAAAATCAAGCTTTTTACATTATTATCTAAGGTCTAACTTAACCGTAATATGTGAACATCTTAAAATTAAAATGCAGTTAAAAAGAATTTTATTTAATGTTGGAAAAAGGCATTCACATCACATGTCAATGTCTAAATATAGAAAAAAAAAACAGAGAGATGGAAATAAAAACGAAATAGAAGTGACATAAAAGGGTATAGGCATGTTTAGTATTTTTCTAAACATTTAGTTAAAAAATTAATAAAAAAAAAACAAGATAAGATAGAGTGAAATAAAGAAGAAAATAGAAAATATTAAACGATAATTTATTAACTCTGTTTTCAGCACACACAAAAAAGAAGAAGAAGCGTTTTTGTACGAGCATATAATTAACTTATCATCTAAAATTAATATCATGAATTAATTTGGTCCGTAATAAGTTAAGAAATATAAGTTTAGCTTATGAATTTGACAGTTGTTAACTAATTTAGTTTTAAAGTTAATACTATTAATTAATTTCTTCCATTACCAAATTAGCTAATTTAGGGTGCGTTAGTTTCCAACAATGGAAACATAACAAGAAAATAAAAAAAAAAAGTAAAGCTGGAAAAACAAAAACAAATTTCACGAAAAACGAAAAAAAAAATCTCTTAAAACATTCTTCGCTCGTAAGAGTAGATTTGTAACCAAAGTTGCTTTTCCAACTTATAAAATAATAATAAAATTTAAATAATTTACAAAATAAAATATTTTAAAATATTTCAAAATTAAAAATTAAATTATCGATAATATTTATAAAAATAAAAAATTATAAATTATAAAATTAATTTTTATAATTAATTATTATAACATATTAATTAATATATATATATATATTTAATTATATATA
>Ga0209489_105057_pt1 | contig 23458 bp, 15 predicted proteins | sample SiratrowhiteBW_FD_187527 | JGI IMG/M metagenome (GOLD analysis project Ga0209489, IMG submission 187527) | Root nodule microbial communities of legume samples collected from California, USA - Siratro white BW (SPAdes) (version 2) | ecosystem: Host-associated > Plants > Roots > Nodule | place...
ATCAGTAAAGCTAAGACAACCCTATACAGCAGAATACAAAAATATAAGAGAATAGGGATAGGGCGCTTAGTCAGAATATCAAATCAGCAATGCAATGATCTCAGTCAGCTGATGGCTCCAATTCTTTCGTCCAAGAAATCAGTTCTTGATGTAAAAATGTAGCTTGATTCGTTCCTTGATGAAAAATGTAGATTGATTCGTTTTTCTCTCTTTTCAAAAATGTTCTCACAGTTCTTACTCTTCTGTTAAAAGTTTGCGCGCCAAGTATTTATAGGCCAACTATCATAACGGTTCCAGTCGATTGATTCATAGATTAGTCGACTAGATTTTTCTCAGTTAGTTATAACCGTTATTTAAAAATCAGTTTTTGCCTTTATTAATTTTTCAAATGTTTTATTTATTTAGAAAAATTATTACGGGGCCCTTCTTTGATTGAGATCATAACCATCACCAACTTGAACTTCAAACTTACTCCCACAACACACATTTCTAGATCCTAGACTCAAGTCTTCAAACTTCAAGAAATCTTCATCCAACCTTCACATGATCTAGAGCATCTTCACTTGGTTGAATTCATCAAATCACTGCAGCAGTCCACTGATGCTAACAGAAGTATTTAATACAAGAAAACTAAATCCAAAGTAAAATCTCATCATTGCCTTAAGTCATAATTGAATCACTTGAATCAATGATTTTATAAACAGAAGAACATATATAAGTCAAGAACAATATAAGAAATTGAAAATTAAACTAAGATAAACAAAAGAGCACTTCAACTGAATAGTATAGGACATAGGCGAACCAAATAGAATACAAAACAAGAACAAGTAGATAAGGCAAGTGAAAGAAATAGAAAAGTTGAAGAAGATTTATGAGATGAGTCACTTGAAGTTGAGAATTCAACGGAAAAAAAACCATTCTCACAGTAGACAAAGTTCTAAAAACTCTCAATTTCTCATATATTAACTCGTATTATTTTTAATTCATATATATCTTTGTTATCGCACAGGACCGGTTGGCTCTAGCAACAACAATATCTTTTCGTGTTGATTCCTTGACTGCTCCAAGAACTGCTCCTTAGTGTACCGAATGCTCTGAAATCCACCGTCCCAGGAGGGGGGTCCTGCAGGCACTCCGACGCTCAAGTCAATTTAGGGTTAGAGTGTGCAGGGATATAAATCAGAGTTTTGAAGTACCTGGCTTGAGATGATTGAGCCTGTATTTATAAGTGTAATAGTGGGCTTAAAGAATCTGGGCCCATTCTCTTCTCCTATATGATTTCGTAACAAACATTAATTACAGGATATTCAGTTACCATTTGTGCTTACCTGCAATATTCCTGTTTCTGACATAACGGATATTAATTACAGGATATTCAGTTACAATTTGTGCTTACCTGCAATATTCCTGTTTGTGGCACACCCCACGTGCTAATCACAAGATGGTTATTTAGGGCTATTGACTCGATGGTAGGTCCCGACCAAGGACATATTTCGGTCGGCCCACAGTGGTCGGTTGGCCGTATAGTACATAGGCCCCCAGTCCTTGAGGGCACGAAAGTGGCCGAAAAGGATTAAAGGTGACCGGCTGATCAAACTTTCGTATTTGTCAGTGGGGCCGACCGAGAGCGATTGTAGCACTGCATTTTCTCGTACTGTAGCTTTGCGCCTCCCAAGTTCCGTGCGTGAAGTGATGGGTGCGTAGATCTAAACCGTTGGGAGGGGATAAATCCGACGACGCAGGCGCGGCCACGTAACCCCAAGTTTTGGCTATAAATAACCCTTGGATCCCATTTCTTAAGCCGAGTAGCTCCGTCAAGCCTTCGGTCGTCCATTGCCATCCTTTGAGGTAATCATGACTTCCTACTCTTTGCATTCTTATTCCGTTTCTAGTTCTTCGAGTAGTCGGTCTTCCTCGAATGACCGTAGGAACATAGTCGAGCATGGGGTTGGCCATATTGGGGAATCGCTGGGTAGTACCTCCGATGAGGGTAGCTCTTCTGCTGGTAGAAATGAGGGGGCAAGAATAGAGGAACCTGTGGTAGAGAATAGGGGGGTAGAGTCTCCGGCCTCCAATAACAACGTGGAAGATGCTAACGAAGTTAGCCCTTCCAACGATGACTAGGTGGTCCAGGATGTCCGGACGGCATATTCCAAATACCTCACCACAGCCGCCCTTAGGGACTTAGTCGACGTCCAGGACATTGTAGAGTCGTCCGTCCTGGACCATGCCTTTTCTCTGCGTAGATGCCTGACTACCGACCGGGTATTTGACGGTCGGGGCTCTTATCCTGCAGACTTCTTCTTCATGTATGCACGGGTGATGAAGGATTCTTGCCTTGTCATCCTGTTTGATGATTTTTGCACGGATGTCCTCCGTTACCTAAACGTCGCTCCCACCTAGTTGCACCCTAACTGTTGGGCATACGTCAGGGTATTTCAGTTTGCCTGCGCTGCCCTAGGCCTTACTCCTACCATTCCTTTATTCTTTACCCATTACCAAAGTCGGTCGGGAAAAAAGGTAGGTTGGTTGTCCCTTATTAGCCAGGCGCGCAACTGTCTGTTTAAGCCCTTCTCGTCCTCCTATAAACACTTTAAAGATACATTCATTAAAATTACCTTTGGGGAGGTCGGCCGGGGATATATATTTGATGGGGAGGAGTCTAAGTTTCCCTTGTATTGGACAAGATCCCCTACGCGCGTCACATTTTGACCACGGTCAGGATTATCAGCGGAGGATAGCTTTACACTTTCTATGCTTGACTCCCTTCCGACGGGTATTCCCGCTCGAGATATCCTCAACACCTATTGGTGTGAAGATTCGGCGAGCGCCGTATTCAGTACGTTTTATATTTCTGTTTGACTATCGCATTTTAATGATTACTGACAGTGTGGTTTCCTCGCAGATATACTTGCTTCCCGGACGCCTGCCATGAGCAAGGTGTTTAAAGATCTGATGTCCTTTACCCCGGCCGGGAAGAGCAAGCCGCTAGCGAAAGACAAAGGAAAATCCGTCCCCCGAACACCTACACCTCAGAAGGCGGAACCCCTGGCCGTAGTGCCTCCTTCTCCTACCAGCCAGCTTGGGCCGTCAAAAAAAAGAAAATCCAAACGCAGCTCCGACCGATCATCCTCTCAGCGGTCGCCCAAACGCTTCAAGGAGGGGGCCACTGATCAGTAGAAGGCCACCACTTGTAATTTTTTAAACAAAAAGATAATGGTGGCCGACCACATAGTCATCGGGCTGAATGACTACGAAAAGAATCAAATCACTCCCGCTACCCGCAAAATGCTCAGGGATGCTTTGCTGGATGTGAATGCCCAGGCGTTTTTGCTGAGCCAGGTGGCGGGAGAGGAATTGATGAAGGATGACTCCGCGGCCATGGAGAGTTTGAAGAACCTGCTGGCCGAAGCCTCTTCTTCCCTAAAAGGTGCCCAGGCAGACAATGAGTGGGCGAAAGGCGAAATTATGAGCCTAAGGAAGTTGGTAGAAGACCTGAGAGGGGCGCTGAAGGAGCAATGCTGGTCGGCCGAGGAGAAGGAGAGGGTCGTTGCCGGCTGAGTGGAACACCTTAGCCTAGATATCGCGAATCTGACCGACAAAGTAACCAAACTTACCCTGGACCTAGAGGAAGAGCGGCTACAACGAAAGAAAGCCAAGGACGACCTGGTGGAGTTCAAAGGCTTCGTCCTTGAACAATATAATTTGGGCTTCATGCGGGCTGTGAGGCAAGCTGCCTTCTTCTACCAGGTTCCAATCGATGAGGGTAAGTTTGACAATCGCAAGGATATCTACCGGGGTGAGCTGATGTCGGCAATGGATTGCCGGATGAGGAGGGCGAGGACGACGAGGATGGCGGACGTCCGGCTGCTGAAGGGGATCAACCGGACCCCGAAGTGATACTGTCAGACTAGTGTTTTGTAAATTTTTAATGGCTTGTATTCGGCCCAGTTTTACCTTTCTTTTGCCACACTTGTGTATAACAATGACCTTATCGGTCGATTTTTGGAATGATAATGACTTGTTACACGTATAATCTGTTTATCACCGACTAGTATGCTTAGCAATTAACTAATGCTCGGTCGCGCATAAGAATCTGATAAACAGTTAACTTAAAGATTGAAACACGAGTTCTTTATCAGTCGGTATAATAACGCGAATGGTCTCGTGGCAAGCTAAGAGTGTCTAAAGTTGGGCCACCACTCGGTCGGCCATCTTGATCGCGAAGGATCTCATGGTAAGCCAAGAGCACCTTAAGTTGGACAACCTTTCGGTTGGCCAGCTTGATCGCGAATGGAGGTCTCATGGTAAGCCAAGAGCACCTTAAGTTGGGTCACCTTTCGGTGGGCCAGCTTGCTCGCGAATGGAGGCTCATGGTAGGCCAGGAGCACCTTAAGTTGGGCCACCTTTCGGTCGGCCATCTTGATCGCAAATGGAGGTCTCATGGTAAGCCAAGAGCACCTTAAGTTGGGCCACCTTTCGGTCAGCCAGCTTGATTACGAATGGAGGTCTCATGGTAAGCCAAGAGCACCTTAAGTTGGGCCACCTTTCGGTCGGCCAGTTCGATCGCGAATGGAGGTCTCATGGTAGGCCAAGAGTACCTTAAGTCGGGCCACCTTTCGGTCGGCCGCATGGGATGTAAAACCTTCTGCGCGGAATGTAAAAGAGAACTGCGATCCTTATTGCGTGCGGTGCCTCGTTAAAACCTCCTTGGCCAAAACCCTCCTTAGGGAAAAAATGTCATAGGTAGGAAAGAGTACACCGTTGAAAAAGTTAACCAATACACATAAGTCTGAATAATAAAAACAAAATCAAACCAACTCGTGACTTTAACTGAAATAAAATTTGAGATGGTCTGCATTCCAGGTATTGGGAATATGCTCCCCATCCAGTTGCTCCAGCCTAACCGCTCATGTGCCTAACACCTGGCTGACTCTGTATGGGCCTTCCCAGTTGGCCGCGAACTTGCCATCCGTCTGATCCTTCCTAGCATCGCCAGTCATTCTCCAAACGAGGACCCCTTTCTGAAAGTTTCTCGAATTTACCTTAGCATTATACCTGCGTGACGCTCTTTACTTACATACTGCTTCCTTTATTCTTGTCTTCTCTCTAAGTTCATCAAGGAGATCTAACTCGGTTTCATGCATTCATTGTTCAATGAAAGGTCTCTCAGTTGTCTCTTTATTGTGGCTTCTCCTATCTCGACCAGTAACATGGCGTCCATCCCGTAAGTGAGGTTGTATGGGGACTCCCCTGTAGATGTTTGCAGTGTGCAGCGATACGCCCATAAGACCTCGAGTAACTTATCGGCCCATTTTCCTTTGGCAGCTCCTAATCTTTTCTTCAGCTGAGACAAGACTACCTTGTTGGCGGCTTCCGCCTGACCATTCGTTTGCGGGTGCTCCATCGAACTGGTTATGTGCTTGACCCCTAGCTCAGTGAAGAAGGCTTCAAGTTTTTGGTCCACGAACTGCCGGCCGTTATCAGTGATGACCGTGTGAGGAATGTCAAACCTGCAAATTAGCTTCCACATGAAGTTTTGAACATGGGCGGCTGTGATCTTTGCTAGGGGTTCGGCCTCTATCCATTTTGTGAAATAGTCTACTGCCACAATTAAGAATCGCCGTTGTCCGGTCGCCGGTGGAAAAGGACCTAGGATATTCATTCCCCATTTGGCGAAAGGCCAGGAAGCACTTATGGTTTGCAAGTTGGTTGGCGGTTGATGAATAAGTGGTCCGTTCTCTTGACAACTTCTGCACTTCTTCACGTACTCGGCGCAATTCTGACGGACGGTCGGCCAGTAGTATCCGGCCCGGATTACTCTGGCAGCTAACGTTTTATGACCAGAGTATATGCCACAAATATCGTTGTGTAACTCGTTCATGACATACTCAGACTGCTCTTTCCCTAGGCATTCCAAGAGCGGGGTTGTGAAGCCTCGTTTATACAGGTCGTCGATTATAAGGACATACCGAGCGGCCTTTTTGGCCAACACCTTATCTGCCACAGCCTTCCCCATCAGCAGTGTTTTCAGGGTTTGGATAATAGGCGATCGCCAGTCTTCCGTCATCTCGATGTTCATGCAATCTTCTTCTGATACAGTTGGGCTGCTTAGGATAAGCTGAATGACAGTGTCGAACCTGTCTTTCTTCTTACCTAGTGCAAGTTTATACAATGCATCCGCCCTTCCGTTCTTGCTCTTAGGCACATACTGGATCTCTGCATGTTGAAATTTGGAAAGGAGGGTAGACACCTTTTGATAGTATCTTGTTAACAGCGGATCCTTTACCTGAAAAGTGTCGTTGATCTGGCCGACCATTAACTGGGAGTCGGTCAAGCATCTCAGTTGTTTGACTCTCATGTCTCCTGTTAGGTTTAATCCAACTATGAGGGCCTCATACTCGGCCTGATTGTCAGATGCCTTAAAGTTGAAGTGCAACGACTGCTCCACTTTTAGCCAGCCCGGGCTCTCTAGAGCGACTCTCGCCCCACACTGCTTACTGTTGGACGAATCATCCACATACAACGTCCATACGATCTGTTGTTTCGGCATTTAGAGTTCTAACACAAAGTCGGCCAGGCACGCCTTAATGGGCCCTCTCGGTTCAAACTTCAATCCGAACTCTGAGAGCTCGACCGACCACGATATCATTCTTCTGGCCAGCTTAGGCCTCAAAAGGATCTTCCCCACCGGATAATCGGTCTTCAATGTCACTAGGTGACTTTGAAAATATGGTCGGAGTCTCTTAGCGGCATACACAACTTCCAGCGCGGCCTTTTCTATTAGCTGATATCTGGTCTCTGAATCTTGCAATGCCCTTCCTACAAAATAAACTGGCTTTTGGTCTTCCTGTTGCACCAAAGCCGCACTGATGGCATCCTCAGATGGGGAGATGTACGACAGGAGTCCGCCTCCTGGGGTCAATTTTTGTAGGATAGGGGTTGACGATACTGCCGCCTTTATCTCTACGAAGGTTTTCTCACACTCGTCGCTCCACTAGAACCTGTCCGCCTTTTTCAATGTTTTCACGATAGGCCTTATTTTTTCCGCCAATCTGGGCAAGAATCTGGACAGAGACGTGAGTTTACCAACAAGACTTTGTACTTCCTTCAGAGTGGTAGGACTTTAGGTGTCCAATACGGCCGAGCACTTACCAGGGTTGGCTTCTATCCCCCTGTGAGTGAGCATGGATCCCAAGAATTTTCCTTCTTCTACACCGAACACACATTTTGCTGGGTTGAGTCTCATGTTGAACTTCCGAAGTCGGCCGAATACTTCTTCCAGGTCGGCCAGATGCTGGTCAAACGTGTCGGACTTCACCACCATGTCGTCAACGTAAACTTCCATATTTCGGCGACCTGATCCTTGAACACCCGGTCCATCAACCTCTAGTAAGTAGCACCTGCATTCTTCAACCCAAACGGCATGACTTGATAACAATAGTTCGAGGCTTCTGTAATAAATGTTGTCTTTCCCACATTTCTATCGTACATCGGAATTTTGCTGTATCCTGAAAATGCGTCTAGAAAGTTGAGCACCTTGTTACCGGCCGCCCCGTCTACCAGGCGGTCAATACTGGGCAGCGGATATGCGTTCTTCGGACAGGCTTTGTTCAAACTCGTATAGTCAACACACATCCTCCAATGTCCATTGCTCTTTTTTACCAATGCCACATTTGTCAGTCATATGGTGTAATGAATTTCCTTTATAAATCCAGCCTCCAGTAGTTTTTGCACTTCAAGTGCAGCGGCGTTCCTTTTTTCCTCACCCACTTCTTTTGGGCTACCGGTCGTGCTTCCTTACATACGGAGAGTCTGTGGGACATCACTCTCGGGTCCACTCCGGGCATGTCCTCGGTCGTCCAGGCAAAGAGATCCCTGTTATCGGCCAGCAATTTGGTTACCCTCTGGACTTCACTTTCTGTCATGCTTCCGCCTAACCGAGTGTTTTGGCCTTCTCCTACCAACTGCCACTCAGTAACATCGTTACTTGGCTTCATCCGGACATCATCATTGATCCTAGGGTTGAGATCCGTCATGGCAACCATCCTCTGGGCGACGTTTCTCTTCGCGGTCGTCTCGGTCGGTTTCAATTTCAGACTCGCCACATAGCACTCTTTGGCCATTTTACGGTCGCCACGCTTTCCCGGTCGGATGGGAACTTCATTGCCAGATGCGACGTGGAGACTATGGCTCCAAGCTTGTTCAAGGACGGTCGCCCTAACGACGCGTTGTAGGACATGTTAACATCCACCACTATATACCTGACAGAGATAGTCCTCTGTCGCCGGCTGGGCTCCCCGAACCTGGTGTGCAAGTCAATATATCCTTTTGTGTCGACCCGTTCTCTGGAGAATCCCACTATCTGCTCATCCATGGGATTATCTCGCTCTCTTCTAACCCCATCTTTCTGAACGTCCTCCAGTAGAGCACGTCGACAGAGCTACCTTGGTCCACCAATGTCTTTCTTACTTCACAGTTCGCCAGATCGATGGTGATGACCATTGGATCATCCTGCTGGGTATCGATCGCTCGGAAATCTCGGTCGGTGAAAGTGATATCTGGCATACTACGACGCGCCCACCGGCTAATCACGTTCACGCTTTGGATCGTCCGAAGGTGTCTTTTCCTGGCCGAACTGGACGGTCCTCCCCCACCGAATCCTTCGAAAATAGTATTAACGACTGTCTTCCCGGTATCTGTACGGCACAGGGGGCTTCTTTCTCTTGACTGGCTACTGTTCCTTCGCCTTTCCTCATGGGCCCTAGGACTTTTACTTTTTTGACGAGGACTCCTTCCCCTAGGACTGCGCTCTAGGCGCCGCCTGTACTGTCGTCGCCTTGCAACATATCTCTACAAGTGACCTGCCTGAATTAGCTCCTCTATTTTGTCCTTGAGGGCCGCACATTCTCCTGTTATATAACCATGACAACGATGGTACCGGCAGTACTTACTCCGGTCGGCATGCTGGGGCGATACGCCCTTCTTTGGCTCCTTAATGAGGTCGGCACTCAAAGCTTCCTCAAGGATGCGCGTCCGCTGGTATTGAGTGGTGTGAACCTCTGTGTGCCGGGTGTGTCCCTAAATCATGGGAGGTTGGACGACTGATCACCCCTTCTCCCCTGGCCCTGCTCATCTCTTGAATACTGTCGCAATTCTTCTACCTGCATAAATTGAGTAGCCCTTCAACGGAGATCATCCATGTTGGTAGGGGGTTGCATGGCCAGACTGTCTGCGAATGGCCCCGGCTTGAGTGTTATGATCAAGTAGGCCATTGCTACTTCCGGTAGGAGTTAGCGGATACCGAGAGCGACCTGTCCGAACCTTGCCATGAAAGACTTGAGGGATTCTCCCTTCTCCTATCGGATGTTTACCAGTGCAACTGACGTCATCTGATGTGGCTTACTCGTAGCAAATTGGGCTACAAATTTGGCCTTCAAGGTCGTGAAAGAGTCTATTGACCCAGGAGGTAAGCAGGTAAACCAACTGAGCGTCGCCCCCCCTCAAGGAGGTTGGGAAGACCTTGCAATATATGTATCCGTCCGTCATAAACAAGGTCAGCTGGGAAACATACGAGTTGATGTGCTCGTCCGGGTCTGTAGTGCCATCATACATGTCCAACGTGGGATTATTCCAGTTAGGCGGCAACTTGGTTGCCAGTATGTCATCGGTGAAGGGAAACTGGTGATCCGCCGAATCCTCAACATGTCGCAATGTCGCGTCCTGGTCGTCCCGGCGAGAAGTTTCCGCCTAATGTTCTCGTTGGAGCTCGTTCCTTTCGCGGTCGGGTTGTGGCTGTTCGGCCGGTCGGGACCTGTCCCCTTCCGCATGAACGTTTCTACTGTGCTGCGCCTTTTCGATTCTCTCGAGCCTCTGTCGCAGCCTTTCATTTTCCTCCCAAAGGGCGTCGTTGGCACCCGCATGGCGCAGCCGCTCTTCCTCCCTCTGCAACCTATCGTCTTCTCGCAGTTTGCGCATCAGTTCTAGCACTCTCCGCATCTCGGCCAAGATGGCCGAAGAGTTTCCTTCCTGATTGGCTTGCTGACCATCTTGATTGTTCCTTGTTGTCACCATCGTTGCTAGGTCAATCTCGCCCCCACGGTGGGCGCCAAAATGTTATCGCACAGGCCCAGTTGGCTCTAGCAACAACAATATCTTCTGGTTCTGATTCCTTGACTGCTCCAAGAACTGCTCCTTAGTGTACCAAATGCTCTGAAATCCACCGTCCCAGAAGGGGGGTCCTGCAGGCACTCCGACGCTCAAGTCAATTTAGGGTTAGAGTGTGCAGGGATATAGATCAGAGTTTTGAAGTACCTGGCTTGAGATGATTGAGCCTGTATTTATAAGTGTAATAGTGGGCTTAATGAATCTGGGCCCATTCTCTTCTCCTATATGATTTCGTAACAAACATTAATTACAGGATATTCAGTTACCATTTGTGTTTACCTGCAATATTCCTGTTTCTGACATAATAGATATTAATTACAGGATATTCAGTTACGATTTATGTTTACCTATAATATTCCTATTTCTGGCACACCCCACGTGCTCATCACAAGATGATTATTTAAGACTATTGACTCGATGATGGGTTCCGACCGAAAATATATTTCGGACGGCCATAGTAATCGGTCGGCCATATAGTACAATCTTTATATTGATGAAATCGTTCAAGTCTCTAATGAATTCAATTCATGACTTAAGACAAAAGTTATTCTACTTTTGATCGAGTTTTATTGCTATAATATGCTTGGATTTTATTTAAGATTTCAATATTCTATCAGTTTGACAATTAACTTTGATACATGATAAATATGTATTATTTTTTATTAACAATTGGATAAACTACGATTGCTTAATTTGAAATTTTGTAGCCCAAAATTTACTTCTAAAATTTTAAGCGGACCAAAATCATACATTCATAAAATTAGACAGACAAAATTGCATAATAAGGTTTTTACTCCGTAAACTGATTTTACAAAATCCTATTAAGCTTACAAAAATAGATTTATATATAAAACCGGTAAATTTCAATTATATTAATAAAAAATTAATCAATTATCTATCCCTATAACTGAAATTTTATCATGCGGTATTTTTAAAAACAGTTCACATAAAAATCATTTTAATATCTATAAATAAAGCTTTTGATTTCTTTTAATCCCTATAGTCGAAAATCATTGGATTACAAGTTATATATATAAAAATTAAAAAAAAAATGAATGTTAAGAATAAGAACTTAAAGGTAATTTTTTCAGACAAAGACCAAATCAGTTTTTTTTGTTCTTTTATCAGCCAAAAATTAATAAATAATAAAGTAGAACCCAGTAGGAATTCCAACCCTTACAGCTCAAGATATCTGCAATATAGATACACAAAACACAACAAGCGTTACAATCCATGTACCTGCACACCCAAAGAATATAAATTGGACAGTACAGAAGATTTAATGAACCCAACATCCTCATCTTTACTATAAGACACCTAGCTGGCCACTAATTCTAGTGGATATTACACCAAGAACCCTGTATCATAATTAGTGTCTTACGTAACTGTGCCACCTACAACCTCTGTATACTTATAGCAAAGCCTCGTGATCCTCCTGTTTAGTACTCAAATCCCCTTCCAATTTTGTTACAGTTCTGTCATGTACCTGGTGTCATTTTGATACTGCCATGACATCAATACACTCTTAATATGTACCTGCATCACAAAACCATACCTTTCTATCTAGCCACTAGCTTATAGATTTTATGAGTGACCAATTGCATTTTAATCATAGATGTCACAAACAGTTTTACTCCAAATCATACCCTACCCCTCTATCTCAGTTCACTGCCCACACCGATCAAAGTACATTGCCTAAATATATTAAAACTTTAAGCACAGTTGTTCCATAATCTTTAAGATAATGATTTTAAGCATTATAAAGGACAGTAATATCAATCAGAATAATTAAAATCAACCTTCTCAACTTTATGCTTTAACCAACCCAGCCTTTAAGTTGAATCGTGAAAAATCTTTTCTCCATGTCTACTCTTCCTTCTTTAAACACAATTTAATTTTATTTCTATGATTCCAAATACCCTTCTCTAGATCAAATTTTGATAATCATTAAGTCCAGCGATAATGAAACTGTTAAAATGGTCAACTATGTTACTCTGCCTTACAGAACTCACTCCTACCCAATAATCACATCTATCCTATACTTCCTGCGCAACCCTACACCTGATTAATAAGTGTTCTAATGTCTACTTGATTTAGACACATAGGGCACATTAGGTTCCCTAGCTTTCTCTTTTCTCAAGTTCATCCTAGTTGATAACCAATCTAACAAACATAGCTCTTCAAGTGAAAAATTTAACTGAAGGTAGACATTTAGGCTCCAAATTTGAGTAAATAGATGTGCATTATTTCCATTAACACAACTGAATATTACATTTTATCCTAAGTTCACTGTATACATCCCTTGGTCATGGTCTGACTACACCAGGAATATGTACTCTTTCTATTCCACTGCACTTGTGAAATTAACGCTAAGAGCTGTTGTTCTTCATCGGACTCCCAAGTCCTTCTATCCCTTCTCCACTCTAAAGTCCAATTCCAAGTGTCATTGACCCATTTTCGAAGCTCTCCTACCAAATTTTTCTTACACAGTGAAATTAAGTGCAATCTAGAAAAAATTTTCCTTCAATGATTCTGCCTAGTAGTTTTAGGTATAAAATAAGATTTTTCTTTTGATCAACCATATTTGGGTCCAAGTATGACCACTAAAATCGAAGTTCTTCCAGCCATTTTTCTAAGTTATTATAATTTAAGATAAATTATTAAACTCAAAATCAAACAACCAATTAGTAATGCTAACCAGATCTGCATCATTCACATGTAAGCGAGCTATTCTTGCTCAGATAGAAATGAAACAAATTCACCAAGACACTTGTGTCTATCTAATGTTTTGAGTAATACATAGTTTAAAGAAAAGTAGGATCTTTCATAAGTTTACAGAAACTGTACAAGTGATCTTAAACATTCAACTCAGGTTAAACACTTTCTTTTTAAACTCATCGGAACAACCTGTTTAATTTGTTAATGTTTGCAAATAGATGAATGTTTTCTTTTATGAAAGCCAAACTTAAAACTAGAAAATGAAAGAAGCTTCAAATGTGATACCTTAAAAGAAATGCTTGCTCAACATTCACTAGGTAACCTAACAGTGTACATAATAGAGTACTAAAGATAAAAATTTGATTCTTTAACATTCTATTTCCCTGGGCTTCAATTTGTTTCATGTATCTTCGTCGTGGTGTAACTTTAAATTATCATTTGGAAAATCTTGCAATCAGCTATTGGAAGTTTCTGTAGGCACTACCACCTTCTATACCTCTGACAAATCTAAGTTTGCTACTCTTCTCCCAATAAGATCCCTCAACTCAATTTCACCAGGGAATCTGTTCTCTTTCAGTTTGGAGAAAACCTGTGATGTTAAAGGGAACAATATGATCACGAAGCCATGAAAAGTATTCGAATGTTAAAGGTAAACAAGGTACACTAATATGCTCTGAAGCTGAATGCTTCAAAAGAACCATATGATATAATAACATGGAGTTGGTTAAATTTACCTTGTTTGGTTCAGAAAACTGGAAGATAAGAAAATAAGATGCCAAAATCTCTCCCCTCCCAACTTTTTCCCTCCCTCCAATATTGAGAGAACTGGGAGGACAGAAAAAGTAATTTACATCTTTAAAAATACGAAAACTAAGGAGGCATTTGCTTGTACTTTCGATTCCTGTTTTCGAAGATTTGCACAGGAAACACGTAAAACTTTTTCTCTGTTTTCTCAGTTTCTTGCACAAATCTTTCAAAAGAAACAAATTGAAAACAAAGTGACTGTTTTATAAATTTAATCAAAGAGTGAAAATGCAAAAAAATAAAAGTATAAGTAAACGCCCCCTAAATTTTCTGGAAATCTTAGTTTCCCTTTCCTTCCGTAGGGGATTATACTTATAAAGATAAGGCAGTGTATTATTCCCTCCCCTTGAACAAATCAAGGAGATCCTTCCATTATCTCCCTACACATTCTCTTGAACCAAACCAAACAAGGGTGCCTCCGCACCTTTGACCACCAGACAGTGTATAAATTAGTTGCGTGCACCAATCAAGGACTTACCAATTCGCCATTGCAATATACTTCAAAAGCACCAGAGCTTTGAAGGAAGGATTGAAGAAAATTTGTAAGAAGCCATGTGCTTGCAATACTTCTAAACTTATTGGCACGCAATGAGTAGTACCATAGTGGTGGTGTCATTCCCAATCTAGGGAATATTTGGTCACCAGCAACTATAGCTACAATAACTCCAGTTTGCACCACTGGAACTACTTTTCCCAGAATGCGCTTTGGAAGGGGAGGTGGGTAGTTAGCCAAAACAACATTAATCCCAGGAAATTCAGATTCCAGCATATTTTTAACTGTTACTGCGTTTCCCCTGCAGAAAAAGGCACGAAAATTACATACAGTTGTACTTGTAAAATGTGGATTCTACAATGAAACAATAAAGGATGAATGCAGCTAGAACAATCAATGTCTAGTCCAATTTGTTTAAATTTACTAGTTTGAACACGTCTTAAATTCTAATAATGTTATGAAAAATTAACATTACCACCAATGTAACTATTTAGCACCTACAGTGAAAACTTTTAGAATAAATGACCCTCCCCTCCCCTTAAAAGGCTTAAACTATAAAGCCCTCCCCTCCAATTTTAAGGATAACACTCCCTTCACAGAGAGATTAATATGTGTAAAGTTAATTCATTCTATTGAGAACAAGCATCTTAGGATAAATTTTTCTTATTGGTATAGCACCAATGGAGGAAAAAATGAAAGAAAATCGATTAGGGTGGTTTAAACACACAAAGACAGCTAATGGAAGCACCAATAAGGAGAGTAAAGAGCATGGTTTTCAGTCATATGGAAAGGGAGGGGAGACCAAGAAGGACATTGAAATTGTTGTTAAAAAAAAAAAGCATCTAATCATGGTAAACGATGTGTTTGAGAATTAGCCTTTTAAGTTTTAACCCAGCAAACAGGTATTGTGTTATCTATATAACTGAATTCCATAGAGGGATAAGACTTTCGTTATTGTTATTGCTGGCAACACTTTTTCGCATAATTGACAACTAGTTTTGAACCTCTACCATTGATTTTGAAACTTCATAAGATGAAATAAGGATTATAAGTGTGAAATTCTAAAGCATATAATAACGTCATTTTAATCTACAAAAGTCCTAAAACAAATAATTCACTACTTCCATAAGTTGTGAATAACTTTAGAACCAGCACCGCAAAGAAAAATACCCTTGCAGACTCATTCGTAGTTGTTCACCGCCACTACAAGACTCATTCACAGCAAAACAAACTGTAATGTAGCACACACTAATCTCTTAAGGATGGGCTAAAAGGGAAGAGTAATTCAAGCTTCTTTCAAGGGAGGGCAGAATAAACTACTCAAACTAACAAAAAGGACTAACGGAGGAGTTGACCATGTACCATCTCACGGAATGAAAAGCAAGAACTAGAATATAAATAACCATTGACTAAATAACCCTAACTCAGTGTGAGACCAAGATAATTGGATACCAATAGATGTTGTGTGATTCTAAGAAATAACCAACCCTAGATACAATTCAGTATGCATAACATTTGTTTAATTTAGCAGCCCACACAAATAACATTCTTAATCACCCTATTTGCTTTTGCTTACCTTTCCTAGTCCATCATTTCCATTTCAATTCTAAGAAACCTAAAGGTGTTTGGAAACACATTCTATAGGCAAAAAAGCACCCCCAAATGATAACAAAAACAATTGTACCAACTTGACACTAATAACAATTACACCTTACTCTTCCAACTAGATTAGAACCCCACATAAAAACTTAACATAAACATAATAAGAACCCCATGATCAGAACTTATTAAACAATTAGAAGAGAATTGAAAAATAAAAGGAAGAGTTTGGGCAAACTTGTAAGAGCAGGAAGTGCAGAAGTCAATGCTGACAGTGTTGCCAGCTCCAATTGGGCCAATACCGCTCTGTTTCTGTGGGAAAATTGAAAAGGAGAAAACGATTAGAAGAATCCCAGATGAAAAAAAAAGGAATTTGCATAAGGAAGGGGTGAAAAATCATAAATTTGGAAGAGGGGAATTGAGAAACCTGCGCAGGGAACTTGAGGGGTTGATGAAGGTTCTGTTGGGGGATCGGTTTAGGATCGGGGAAAGTGCGATAACCATCTTTGGGAGGAGGTGGAGGAACGAAGAGGTTGAGAATGTCAGAGAAGAAAAGGAAGAGTGGTAATCCAACGAGGAGAATTTGGGTTCGATCCATTGAAAGAAGAAACTCCACGAATACGAAAGAGAAAGAGAAAGCGAAAGAGAAGAAAGTAGCGAAGGTGTGATTCTGGAGAAACAGAGCACGAAAACTTGATCTAGTATTCGGTCAAACACTTTATGTTTATAATTTCGTTTACTTTTAAGATTTATTTTGTAAAAAATATTTTACCTTTATATCTTTTAAATTTAGATTAATTTGATCTTATTAATATAGTTATTGTTTTTAATTCTGAAACATCATTTTCATTTATTTTTTTTACGATTTTAAGATGTGAAAATTATAGAAGTATATCAATTTATACTAAAACTATAGAATATAAGCCTATGTTCAAATAGATATAGTAATAAAAATAGTTTTATCAAAAGAAAACCATGATAAAAAAAAAATAATGCGACGAATAAGATTAACAAGTGATTGGAAATTTGAAAAATTGATATCATATTTTCCAATTGTTTGTGAGATTTATTTTAGAGGAATTTTGTAATTATTTTTTACTTGAACGAAATAGGTTTCATGTAGGTAAATTAAACTAATAAATTTCATATTTTAAATAAGAACAAAAATCAAAATCATGTACTAAATCTCGGAAGGATTAAAAGATAAATATTTAGAATGAATATTTTGAAAAGAAAATTACCACGATAAATCTTAATAAAGAATAAAAAGTATAATTTAGCACTTTAATATTTGCTAAAAATTTATTAAAAAATTCGAATTTTGGTATGATATTGATTCACTTTAGCTATGTTTTGGTCTTGTTAAGGAAAAGAGGAAAATATTGGTAGGAATTTCTTTCTATTTTGGATTTGTATAGGAATGTGAATAAATGGTAGATTTTTGCTAATGTTGGTAAATATTTGTAAAAGTTAGACTCTATTATTTCTTTCTAAGACTATTTATGTAAAACAAACCTTATATCATATTATATTATATATATATATATATATATATATATATATATATATATATATATTAAATTATGTAAAAAAATTGCTTACATTTTTAGATGTTCATTTTTAGAATAGGTCATTGTAAATATATTTTATTGAAATTTTGTTAAGTGTTTCGTGTTATACTTAGATTTTAAAGATGAGATTTTTTTTATATTTTTCTCTTTTCTCACATTTATTGTATTAAATTTCTAATATAACTATAAATATAAGATCTTAAAAAAAACAGAATCAAATTCTCTAATTTATTCTGTATTATCTTGTATTCATGTTGGTATTAAAACGAGTTGATTCTTGCTCTACCTTCTTTATCTATTCGATAAATAAAACATGATTTGATTATCATCCGTCGTGGTAGTTTTATTTGCTGAAGTCAGAATTTGGTGTACATTGAGAAGCATGATCCAACCCCGATAATCACATGTCCAAACTTTGTTAGATGTGTCGGTACTTATCATCTTCTTCTTGGTTGACCTAGGCGTGTATGTCTCACACATTATCTTTCTGTGGTTGAAATCCTACTAGATCACACATTTGACTCGAAGAGTTCTAAGCACATTTTCTCCTTTGATAATGAGGATTCTAGTTTATCTATTGTCATTTGCAAAGGTACTCACTCTACACACAATCTTCATTCTATTTACACAATTTTCGAAGTTATTATCAATGGCCTCCTTCCTATTTTTCTTTTATTTCCTCTGTGTCTTTTATTATCATTCCTAAAAGTGTGAACGAAATACTTGATCATCCGCGATGGCAACAAACTATGATTGTTTAAATGCAATGTCTTTAACATAAAGGTACATGGGAGTTAGTTGCTCTTCCATCCAAAAAGAAGACAATTAATTATCGTTGGATATAATATTCCATTAAAGGTGGACCTACCTACTAGTAAAGTAGATCGCTTTAAAGCTTGATTGGTACCAAAATGATATACTTAGATCAATAGGTTTGATTATAGTGATACTTTCTCTTCTATGGTTAAAATGATTACTATTAAACTTTTTCTTACCTAACAATCATTTGTCATTTTGTCTCTTCATCAATTAGATATTAAGAATGTTGTTCTACATAGTGCTCTTGAAGACAAGGTCTACAAGAAGCAACCTTTCAGGTTTATTGCTCAAGTGGAGTCTAGTTTACTTTGTAAAATGTGTCACTCTCTTTGTGGTCTCCAACAATCTCCACGTGTTTGGTTTAAAAACTTCAACCACATTATTCAATCCTTTAAGCTGAAATGCAGAGAGGCAGATCATTTTGTTTTTTTTTTATCATACCTCCCCTGAAAAATATGTATACTTGATGCTGCTAGAAATATCTCAATTAAAAAAAACACCTATGCAATCATTTTCAAACCAAGGAGCTTAGAAGTCTTAAATTATTTTTTAGCATTGAAGTGGCCTAATCAAGGGAAGGTGTTATAATTTCTTAAAGGAAATATTTTTAAGATATTTTAAAAGAGATAAGTATGATTTGTTGTGAAACAATGGGTTACCCTATGGATACAAATAAAAGATATTTTAAAAGAGATAAGTATGATTTGTTGTGAAACAATGGGTTACCCTATGGATACAAATAAAAAATTAGTAGGGGAACATAGAGAAGTTTTCTATGATCCTAAAAGATATAGAAGATTGTTAGGAAACTTATGTATCTTACCATTATACTAGAATTGTCTTTTACAATTAATGTTGTAAGTCAATTCATGCATAATCCTTGTATTGATCATTGGAATGTTGTCATTCATATTCTAAGATACCTTAATAAGGCTCCAAAATAAGGTTACTTTATAAAGATAAATGAAATATACAAATCTCTGAATATTGTGATACTAATTAGACAAGTTCTCTTATTAATAAACGCTCTACAACAAGATATTGCATTTTTCATTAGAGAAAATATTATCTCTAAAAAAAGTAAGAAACAAAATGTTGTTTTTCAATCAACTGTTGAAATTAATTATAAGACAATGACATCTCTCACTTATGAGATTACATGGATAAAATAGTTTCTCTAAGAATTAGACTTTGTAAAGTTTAACAATGAAGTTGTATTTGTGATAACTAAGTTGTTCTCCACATTACTTTGAATCCAATAAGACTAAACATGTAGAAATCAACTATCATCTTATTTGAAAAAAATTATTGTGTAAAGAAATAAATATCGAGTTTGTCATATCTAATGATCAATTTACAGAGAAGTTAACGAAATTCTTAAAAAAACCTAGAAGTTAACGAAATTCTTAAAGAAACCTTAAATTTGTTCTAATTTATGTACACCAATGTGAGGAGAATTGTTAAAATATGTATTCTTAGATAAATTTTATTAAAAAAAGTAAGTGTTTTATGTTGTACCTAAATTTTAGACATGACCTTTCCTATTGCACTTTAAATATGGAAACATTATTCTCCTTTCTTTCCTTAGTTAATTGTATATGAACTTTCAATTGCAGTATAAATATGAAAAGCTCTAAAAGAGTAATCAAATTCTCTAATTCATTATCCATTCTTTTGTATTAATTTCAAGTCACATATTTTGATTAAAGAAAAGATATCCTTATTTTATTGTTATATCATAAGTTATTCAAGTTTCACTATCTAAATTCAAATGTTATGATTTCCTTTTGTTTAGAATAATGTTTTTTTGTTTTCTCAAGTTAAAAGAAACATATTTTTTGAATGTTAATTTAAATAAAGATATGTGGCTAAAATGTTACAAGTTATATAAGGAACTCGAATTAAATTTAACTATTTTTTTAGAATAAATTAGTAACGAGGCATTATTTAGTAAAAAACTGTTTTCAAACTGGGGTTTGTAAATTAATAAGTTCATTAGAAATTAAAAATAATAGTAAATTAATTAGAAATAATGGACAGTAAATTAATAAGTTATAATTTCGTAATATCAATGGAGTTCATCCTAATAAGACTGGAGGATGGGACCAACTTCATTTGCATTGTGTGTTTCTATATTCTTGCAATAAACACGAATACAAAATGATTGCTTATGCATGTAACCTACTTGCTAATCTAAGTACGCATTAACAAATCATTATCCACCAAAATTTGAAGGCAATTTTCTAAAGGAACAGAGGTGGATTTTTGAAATAGAAAAGATTTCCAATGCTTTGGATTGCCATGAAGAACACAAGTAGTTTATGCCACATACATGCTAACTGAAGAAGCTAATGCAAAGATATATAACCATAGAAATTCGTAGTTTCTCCAGAATCACATTACCTTTGACCAAGTTAAATCCAAAAGGACAAAAGTTAAGGATTCAGAATCAAGTTTACAGGAACTGAAAAGAAGATACTAGCTTCTGCGACAGTGGTTTGAATTTATAACAGCATCTCATCATAAATGTGACCAAGAAATAATCTAAATCCAACAATAATGATAATAAAAACATCTCATGATTTGATTCGAAATACGAATCTGATAACCAAATCAATAGCAATCTGATTTAATTGTTTGCCTGGTTTTAATTAGTTTAATTTAGATTCTCGACTAGTCAAATTGATCAAAATGAAGCATCCTTAATTTCTTGAAAGAAATTGTCATGAGGTATATTCAGTTCCAAAACTAAAAACGGCAACAAATGCCAATCAAATGGTTTTCCCCATAAAAGGCAGATCAAATTAGTTCAACTCATGAGTCCAGCTAAACTTATCAAACGACACAGATGAACCTTCTTGTGAAAACATCAACCACATTCAAAATATAAAGAAAATGTCAAAACTTATTGACAGTTTAAAACTTCAAAAAAATTTCATTAGATTTCTGACAATTAACAACGATAAAAAATGTTTCTAACAATTTTTAAACACATCACGACAATATAATCAATAATCGGATTACTGAATAATTAAAATAAATCTGCACTAAATTAATAGTAAATTAAAAGTATCATCTAAAACAAGTGATAAAATGTAGACCATCATATTAATCCAATGCCTGAATAAAGTGAAAAAAAAATTCCCACCCAAACAGTGAATCCAATCCAGAACTAGTCATTGTAACTCAAACCAGGTACCAAGATATTTCTTGAGAAAACTAGTTCAATGATTGTGATAAATATAACTAGAATGTAGCTTCCTAGTAAGGCTGTAGACACATTCAGATACCGTCCAATGCCAATTACAAGACTGAATTGGAATACCACATGTTCTTCCCCAGTTATACTTCACCAGTCATTATATAAAGACAAATAAAGCAAGACAAAAACCAGGGAAAACAATTTTTGTTGCACCATGCTCGTATAATCTGACAGATTATTGCACATCAGATTAAGAATTTTGGTGCTTGTGTTAAGTAAACTCCCTTTATTTCCTCAGCACTTAGACCTACATCTAAGAATCTCAATCACTATCAGGTAAGATGCCAACATTAAATCACAAACTTCTATTTCTATACCAACACATTTATCATATAGGGAAAAATAAACCATTAATTAAGATGAGAAAACACAACTGCCAATGGCAACACAAGGATAGCAATCAGAGAACTTTGAAGACCATTTGAAATTATATGATTCCACATCATATTCAGATATTAAAACCTCATCACTTTGCCAGCCTTTTACAGTTAATTTTTCCCCTTGTCTACTTCTAGTAGAAATATTAACTGAAACCAAATCAGAATATGCAGCATCAACTAAAATATCAACAAATAAATGAAAATTATCTAATGATATACACCTAAAACCAAAAACCTTAGAAAGTTACTAGGTGGTATCCATCAAATACAAACAATAAGGACTTGAAACCCTCATTGTAACACCACCACCCAAAAAAGGAAAAGTAATTAACCCATTAAATCAACCAACCTAATTACAACCACACAGAGCAAAGCAATCAGAGAACTTTGAAGACCATATGAAACATTGTATCCTCATCAGTGTCAGACAAGTTTTGACTTCATCATTTTGCTTTGCTCATTGAATGGTACCAATCACTGTAAAGATAAATTATTTGGCAAAAAAATTGCAAATTGAGTGAAAAACAGAACACCCAACAACATGAATTTGGATTGCCGTGGATAAATTTTGCACCTGAAAACCTTATCTCGTAATTTCCTTGCATCTAAACTTGGAGATGCAAAGGGCTACATGGTGCATCATGTTATCAATCACAGCCAAAATCGAATCGAATCGAATCAAATAGAACTACAGAGAAAAAAAAAATGTACTGCGGCGGCACCGTGGTAAAGCAAATGTAAACTAGTTGGTTAGATTTGTGAAGCTGGTGTCTTGGGCTTTATATACTAGGAGAGTACATGGGCAATTAGGGTTTAGTTTTTTTGCTTTGTTTTGACCTGAACAAAATTGAATTTTACTTTTTTTTAGTTTTGTTTTCTAAATATGTTTTATTTTCTTCTATTTGTAATCATTTTCTTATTTCTGGAATTCTATATATATTTATTTTGTGTCTATAAAAAAAAAGTTGACTCTACTAAGAATTCTCATAAATATTTCATTTTTTTCCTTTCAACGCTTTAAAAAATTATCAAAACTTTTATTTTACTTATCTGGGGTTGAATAATATTTTTTCACTTAAATAGGTTTTTTTTTCTTGAATACATTTTATTTTCTTCTATTTCTAATATTTTTTCTTATTTGTTATTCTAAAATGATTTATTTAGTATTTTTTTCCTCCAAAAGAATTGCCGATATTGAAGGAATTTTTTGAAAAATAATTTTTTTAAAAATACTAAAATAAACTTGTGTTAACTTTATTTATGGAATTAGACATATGTTGTCTAGTGGATAATAAATATCATAACTGAAGGAAGTTAGTTCAGGTTTAATTATTTTCATTTCCATTCTTGAAGTGAGAATTCATGTTCATTCTTATTCTCATATAAGTATAAAAAAAAATTCATCTTTACCTACATGGAGAATAACACTTTAGAGAGAATGAAAAATTATCTCATGAAAAAAAAAATAAGAGTTGTTTAGATAAAAAAAATCTAAGGACAAAAGAGAATAATAAAGATATAATTTTTTTAAGTTACCTAATATATTATGAATTAGTAATTTAAAATAAAAGAAATATGATAATATGGACGTTATAAAGACAAATAAGAAACAAAGATACAACAAATATAAATATATATATATATA
>Ga0209489_105058_pt1 | contig 23447 bp, 9 predicted proteins | sample SiratrowhiteBW_FD_187527 | JGI IMG/M metagenome (GOLD analysis project Ga0209489, IMG submission 187527) | Root nodule microbial communities of legume samples collected from California, USA - Siratro white BW (SPAdes) (version 2) | ecosystem: Host-associated > Plants > Roots > Nodule | place: USA...
TGACTCTAGTTTGAAAACTAAAGATATAAAATATCATACTAACAACATATATACAATAAATGTCCTCTATACTCCCAACTACTTTTAGTCCCACAGATAGCAGCACCGTTTGACTTGTTTCCATTGATAAGACTAATTACGACTCAAAATATAGAAGAAAAAATTGAAGCAAGAGATACCACGTAAACACTGCTATTCAATGAAGTTACACAAGAACCAAATTTTAACAAATATCATAGATTTCTTTTCACTTAGTTAAGAAAAAAAAGTATTAAATACTTTTAATTAAAAGTTTTGAAACTAGTTTTCGACCAGTTTACTTGTTTTTTTACTGTTTGTGGTATTTGATAAATTTTCTTTGAACCAACTAGAACATGGTTTTCTAAAGAAAGATAACAACATACCAAAGAGGTGAAAGTCGAGACTTGCATTCGTCATATACTCATATACAAGTATCTTCTCTTTTTCCTCCAAGCAGCATGCCAAAAGTCTTACAAGGTTGCGATGTTGCAATTTAGCTATAAACATTACTTCATTCTTGAACTCTTGTGACCCTTGACCAGAAGATTCTGAGAGTCTTTTTACTGCAATTTGTCTTCCATCTGCTAGAATTCCCTGACAGAAGTTTGCAAGAAATATACGACTAAGGGCAAATTAAATGATAAAAATACAGAATCATTGACATAAAAGCCAAATTATTAACACCTTGTAGACGGGGCCAAATCCACCTTCCCCTAGCTTAGATGCTTCTGAAAAGTTATCAGTACTTTGTAGAATTGAGATTAATGGGATTGTAGGAAGGTCTGGATTCAGTGTTTCCTCAGTTTGAACATTGTGATATGATGATAGACGAATCGTTTCAGGAATACCCCGACCTACAGTGAACACAAGTATTTGAGTTCATATTTGAGTATGTGAAATAGGCTAAATATCAAAGAAACTCTAGCATGTTTTGTTAAGGAAATTACCATCTCTTCTTCCACTTCTAGTTCTTTTCCTGAACCAGAAGCAATAAACACTGAAACATAGCAAAGCTACTGCCCCCAGCACGCTTAAGCCAATGATCAATAGTTTTGCCTTACTACCATTCCTTTGTTTGGCTGTAACAACAGTATAAAAGAAACACTTGTTTTTAAAACAGATTTTCAAGATTTAACCAGTCTCATATAGACAAGAAAAAAGAGAATCACGAAATAATATTAGAAAACTATAAATTATTCTTACACTAGAAGAAAGTGATTATTATCATTATTAGTATATTAGAGAAGAACAAGATATTGAATTTAGTGTCACCTATTTGTGTATCAGGCACAGAAACAGAAGATGCTGGATTGGGAAAAAGGTAGAAAATATAGTCATCATACTTTATGAGACAGCTTGCAGCCCAAACTTGCCACCCCAAATTATGTTCACAACATTTGGGAACTTTCACTAACATGGTCTCCAAACACTGTCTGCACCCTTCACTTGTGAGATCTCTACTGCATTGAACCAAGCCATATCTTCTCTCAGTGGAACTCAAATTGAAGCCATCCATATAGTACAACTGGTTGGTCTCCACAGTAGCTTTTCTGATCAAACTTCTCATGAAATCCTCACCCTTCTGAATCTCTTCGGCACTAGAGACAATTTTTGGTCCAGTATGATTCCATGATGGGTCTACTGTAACCTTCCCAAAGAAGTTCTCATTTGAGTACCTTAAGATGCAGAAATCATACCATGCAATAGCAGATACCCTATTTGGACAGCGCTGAAGAACTTCTCTGGAAGCAGTGGACACACAGAACTGACAAAAGTATCCAGCAACATCACCACGGCAATCATAGAGGCCATACACAGCAGCATCTGCACCAGAGGTGTTGTTTCCAAAGCTGTTGTGGTTATAGCCTTTGCTTGTTGCTGCATCTGAGGATAGCCATGAGAGGAAACTGATAACGTTAGTTTTGTATGCACTGCTGAGAGATTTTGGGGTGGTGGAATTGCAGTCATCTCCCACATAGTTGGGTGATTGTGCCTGTGTAACAAGTGGTTTGAAGCCTACCAAAAACACAAAAATAAAGGAATATATTGATCTCACATTGAGTTGTTTTCCCTCCATGGAAAGTATGTGGATTTGGTTTAGTGAACATATATGATAAATGAAAAGATACGTGAAATGAAGTATTTGAATTTACATGTCACGGGAAGAGTGAACACACACGTATATATACAGAAAATCTTGTGATCATGAATAAAAAAAGGTGTGTTTAGATGTTGAAGATTTCCCGTGATTATAGGTAAATGAAAGAGAAAACACACTCATATATAGCAGTGGCCAAAGAGTACTCTCTGCCACACTTCTATCATCAAGCTAAACCATCAAGTTAGTTCACTTTTTCCATTAATGCATAAGAAAAGAAAACTTAAAAGTACTTCTTCTATCTCAAAATATTAGTATATTTAAGGTTTTTTCCAATATATTAATAACAACAATAACTATATTATTTATTAAAATAACTTCACTATATAAATAAATGTATTATATATCTGAATCTGCAAAGTGTAAATACTCGTATTTCAACATGATTTATTGACTTACTGAGTAGTATTCCCACGAATTGAATCCTAAACCACTTGAATAAATGACTCTGCTATGACTTATGTCTGTTCGTTATAAATTAATTTTTAACTGTAAATATATATAACATTGATGTAATTATTACTTTAGAGAGACATAGATTTAGTTAAGAGATAAATGAGTTTGGTTAAGAAAGACACATAAATCTTTCTAAAATCGTGATAAAAAATATGAAGAAAAATTATATCCAAATATTAAAACTAGTTTTATCAAAATGCTTCATCCACATTCTACTTATCGAACATTTTAATTGAAAGCTATAACTAGAAGATTATATTTATAGAAAAGAATTCACAGATGAAAATAAATACGTAGAAAGAAATAAAGGAGAGGAAAAAGTTCGAGATCTATTGATGAACACATTTTTATTTTACATTTAGAACATTTAATCTTAATTTTTATTTTACTAGAGGAAGAAGGAGTTTGAAGAGAATATTATATAAATCAAAATATCTTTTCGTGAACAAGAAATATTATGTTAAATATGTTCAAAATATTTTCTTTTTAATATTTTTCTAAAATATTCAAAAAAATTCTCACTCATCTCTCATTAAAGAAATCTTCGTTTTAAATCATTCTAAGAACATCTAGCATAATTTAGAATGATCTGATTACGAAATATAAACTAACTTAATAATTAAATTAATCATGAACTTAAGTATCTCATTTATAGGGAGCTATAATTTCTGTCTTGCCGTGCATAAGTTGTTATTTTTGTATGTCATGAGCTATTCCATAGTTTTATAGTTTCTTAACTTCTTTTACACATTCTAAGAACCTTATTAAATACATCTATATTCCTCTATATAGAAGATTCTTCCTTTTTAATATCCACACTTGAAATAATTAGAATTAGGAGTTTCTTTGTAAGATTCAAGTTTCTTATTAATCTAAATTTTATTATATATAGTTTCTTTCAAGTGATGAATTAACAATTTAATTATTTTTTTATAAAATCTTAAGGTGAAATATCATTATATTATTTAATAATCTAAAGATGAAAAGCCTCAAATATTTTGGTTAAAAAATTGTTTCAATTTTGTAAATGTTATATGATAGCAACGAAGTAATATGGAAGATATTTGTTACAACAAATATTGTTTATACACAAAAATAGAAACAAATATCCTTTTTAAGTAACCTTTGTCTCATATAATAGTTTGTTTTGTCGAGAGGTATGTCTTTTTTCTTGGTTGAGCATTTATTTCTAATCCTTTTCAAACGTTATAGATCATTTATTCCTAGCGAGTACTTAGTCAAATATCAATTAAACTCTCTCTTCTTGGTCTAAAATTTGACAATCATCCACTTAATTCGTAGGTATAAGTTTGTATATTTGTTTAGTAAATTTTAATAAAGATCTTTTATATATTAAATGAGTTTTAATTGTGAATCTAGTAAACAATTTTCTAATCAAAATTCATTGTTTTTTGTTTTTATTAATAGAACATTCTGAATGAGTAAATTGTTATTATGTAAATAAATGAAAAAAAAAATATCAATTATATCTTTATAGGTACAAATTGATCCATTCAACCAATGGGTTACCTATGGATATAATTTACAAAAATAAAATTCATTAAAATTCAAAAACTAGCACAAAGTTTTTTATATTGTGTATTTATGTGAGTCTGAGATTAAACTAGCATTGAACTAATGTACTTCATTCCTAATTCTTAATTATAAGAAAAGAGATGATTATTTCACACATATTAAAAAACTTATAATTAGTTAATGATAATAATTTAATTTATACTTATAATAGTTTTTTTTTTCTAAAATAGCTTCAAAAGTATTGAGTGAGGTTATCTATATAACGAATTCTAGAGAAGGAATAATTATATTGGATTATTAATCTTTTAAATCCAAATAGGAGAAATAGATTATTAACATTATTTATTATTTATGAATTTAAATAATTAGAAATATTTTAATATAAAAAATAATATCATAGACGATTAAAAATAGTTAATTAAAATAATGATTGAGACTATTTATATATCTTTTTATACACTTACATTTTACCTAAATAACTAAATATGAATATAAACTAATAATAGTAGTGTTATATGCAAAATGTGATTGTGGAAAAATTAACTATCAATTTATTTCTTTAGTTACCTTTTCTTTTTTTTTTATTCCTATTCTTAATTACAAAGTAATAAGTACACATTTCTTTAGCTAAATTATTATTAGTCCATGTTTACTTTACTTTTGGTTGAACCAGTTCTAGAAACAAATCCCTTAGAAAGAGAGTCTTCTGATCTCCTCCACGGATTTGCTTATGTGATTAGACAACGATTTAAAAAACTATATAATTGAAGGATAATATATATATATATATATATATATAATTTAAAATAGCCCTCACTTTAGGGATTGTGTACAAAATTAATGTGAACAAATGATGTACACATACATAAATAAGAGATATTTTTTATTTTATATAATCTTATAAAATTTAATTTTTTAAATCACAAATTCAAAAATTAGATATCTTATTATGATATTATTGTGATGACAAGTTTTAATCACAAAATTATTTACAGTTGAATGGTAAAACAGAGAAATCATTCAATCTTAAGTAGGATATGTAAGTGGTTGACTTTTTCAATTTTTTCTGCATTGAGTCTGTCTGTGTCCTAGTTGCTTGATTGTCTTAACTATGGCCAAAATGTCAAACTTGTAATTGGTGATGTGAATTATTTTCTTCAAGAAATTTAATAGGCCATTAATATTGTGAAAGCAATATGGCACCATGTCATATAATTGTGTATTCATGAGTTTTATTCACCATTTTCTCAATGCACTGATTTGTTTTGTTACTCTTAATTAAATATTTTAACTAAGAAATTTAAGAAAATAAGTCTCATCCTCAATTATTAATCTATTTATAGCTATGTATTTATCACTGCACAAGAAGACCCGTTTAATGTGTAAGCTCTAGAGCTTATGTATTGCTACTATAATTAAGGTATAAAATATTTATCACTACACTATATAAGGTATTAGAATTTTATGTTATATAAAATAACTTACAACAAAAACAATTAGAGAAAATGAAACTACATGTTCTTAAGGGATATGTCATTCAGAGACCCCAACTATATATAAACGTTAAATATGAATTACTTCCAATAACTTTTTCGGTTTCAGAATTTTTTAGGAGACTTAATATCTACCATTATATATATATTCTAGCACCAGTAGAAACTAGAAAACCAGAATGGAAAAGAAAAATACACAGAACAGGTTAGACTTGTGGATGTCTTCTGAATTCCTTAAGGATCAGAATGCCCAAAGTGAGTTAATGCTTGCTTGGAAATGCTTAGACTGCTAACAACTTTGGTAGGCCACGACTGCTCCCAATGACTTGAAAAATTGTAGATACCTCCCGTATGACCTTGAATGGCTACGATATTACCCATCTTTTACAGCATCAATCCAAGTTCCTTCTTTATTCCTACTTCCTGGTACTTAATGCCGAATGCAATACATGCTTCTGAGTCTCTTAACATCCTTACCTGCAAGAATTTTGGATCCATTCTTCACAACAACAGAAATTATAGTTAAACGCTCACTTTCTCAAATCCTATACCCTTCATCTAATTTGAGCACAAACTACATGTACCCAATCACCTTCAGGACTTGAGGAAACCTCCTGCCAAACTGCCTAGTATTATTTAGCTCAAAGATTTAATACATTCCAATGGGCAGAGACACCATAGAGATTATGAGAAATTGGTTTTTTGATTTTTTATGCTTTAGCCATGAGCAATTCTTCCACTTTGGAATACAAAAAATTTCTTCCACTACTCCATTCCTAAATACTACCTTGTTTCTATGGTTCCATATCTCGGACACTATAGCTATCCAAATTTCTTTTGATTCTTTATTCGTTTTTGTATTCAGTCACACTACTTTATGAAGGCTGAGGAAACTGCTCAACATGTTCTCATCAGTTGTGATATTGCACAAAAAGTATGGGATAATTGTGATAGGTGGTTAGGTATTTCTTCTGCTAGGCCCTTTAATATTATGGATCATTTTCAGAGCTTTTACTTTTCAGGTCTCAGCAAGAAAACAAATTCAGTATGAAGGGGTATGTGGGTGACTATAGTGTCGAAAATTTGGAGGCATAGGAATAAAATAGTGTTTAATGTGGAGATATTTACTTTGGCACAACTCAAGGCTTGGTCTTGGGAATAAATTGAGATGGTAGAGGTTCAACTATTTTGTATCAGATTGGTTTCTATGTCCTATTCTTTGTTTGGAAAATACTACTTAATTATACAACAACGGTATGAACGGTGGTTTGTAGGGAGTAACTTTCGCTTTAGGGTGTTTAGGGCTAGGCTTTATAGTCTAATGTATTCTCTCAAGAGGAGTATACAGGTACGTTTATCTGGAACAGGTGCGGCCAGTGGTAGCAGGATGTGAGCGATCGTAAGAATGCAAATTTGAAGTACAAAATGGTGTTGCTCGAATCAAAACATATTTGGTGACCTGTACTACATTTGTTTGTTAGGCTCAAATTGGTTGGTTTAGTTGTACCGTGTTACGTGTCGTATGCAAGGTAGTGATGGAACTATCTCTTTTTTGTTCGGATGTAGGCAAGGAGATTATTGTATATGTTTTGTTTATGTAATAGGGTTGGAACACCCCTTAAATGCTCCTATTAATTCCATGCTTTGTTGTTCAACAAAAAAAAAAAAAAAAAACTTGAAAGCTCTGCGGATTTAGATCCAAAAGTTCATGCCTAACTGTCGTTATTCCAATCCATTTATCACATTATCCCACACTCTTTGTACCACATTGCACATGATAAATAAGTATTTTGCAGTTTCCTCACTATCAAAACACAAAGGACACGTAGTACAGCCTAAACCCACACCTCTCCATATCAAATTTTGTTGTGTAGGTAGCCTGTCTAGCATTGCTCTCCATATACATACTAATGTTGATTGAGATGCCTTAATATTCCATAATAGTTCAAATATTCTTCTATTTTGCCCTATCTCTTGATTCTCTAATTTATATCTAGATTTTGTTGTATACTCATTCCTGATATCAATCCACATCCAATTATCTTGAGTCCCCCTCTCCCATTGAATATTTGATAGACAATTAATAAGTTGTTCATATAGTTTTTTCTTTTTCATTCAAACCCCTCTCTTAGCCATCTTAGGTTCCATTTGAAAGATTCTATACCATTCTCACACTCCCATTTCCCTACATCTTCCACTACCATAGTGACATTGAGTAAATTCTTAGGAACCTATCTTTGAGTGGTTGTCCATCAATCCAACTATCCTCCCAAAATTTCACTCTCTTACCATAACCTGTCTTTCAATTTACATTACAGTAATTCCCTCCACCAGATAGACTTTTTTGTATTCAATGAGTTGTCATCCATGTTCCTCTAAGAACTGTATGTAGACTCCAAAACTTCCTTCCACACTCCCCCCTCCTCCCTACCTAACCTCCATTTCCACTTAGCCAGTAATGCAAGGTTGAACTTACCTGTATCTCTATTTCCTAACCCACCTTCTTCCATCAATCTGCATATGTTTTCCCATCTAACCCACGTAATTTTTTTACCCTCTTGAACCCACTTCTACAAAAAAATATAATTTATAACTTCTTAATGATCTTACACGGACTTGTGGAGGCTTTAAGAAGGAGAGATAAAACACTAGTAATGCATTAATGAATGATTTAATCAGGCAAATCCTCCCAAGCATTGATAATACTTTCCCTTTCCATTTCCATCTTGAGAGTCTAGCTTTTTCTTCTCAATTATTAGTGTCCAGAAAGCCTCTCTCCTAGGATTCCCACCCCCAAGTACTTAAATGGTAAACCCATTATTCTACAATTTAAACATTTCACCAACACCTTTGAATTTTCAACACTTACACCCATTATCCGAACTTGACTCTTATGAAGTTTACTCTTAATCCAGATGTCAGCTCAAAGCATCTCAAAATTGCCTTAATAGTCAGGACATTGTGAAGCAAGGGAAGACACAAAAATAATGCATCGTCTACAAATTGGAGTAGTTCTATTTATACACCCCTCGCACCAACTTTTACACTTTCATACAATTTCTTTCTTCTAGCCTCCCTCAATAAACCCATGAGTCCCTCTGCTACTATAAAAAATAAGAAGGGCGCTAACAGGTGTCCTTGCCTCCCTCTTCTAGGTCTAAATTCCTTCGTAGGGCTACCATTCACCAAGATTGAGATCAAGGCGGATTCCAAACATGTTTTGATCCATTTAATCCAGCTACTATTAAATCCTAATCTACCTATCGTATAGAAGAGAAACTTCCAATCCACCGAATCATATGTTTTCTCGAAATCCACTTTGACAAGGACACCACTCTTCTTCTACTTTTTTATGACACACTTCTAGTGATCCCTACCTCTCAGGAACGCAGATTAGTGTACACCAAATACGCCCGTTAGGACACACTTAAGCCTATTAGCCAAAATATTTGATATAACTTTGTACACACAACCCACCAATAATATAGGTCGAAAATCATTCAGGGATGATGGATTATCTTTCTTAGGTACTAAGGATATAAAAGAAGCATTATATCCTCGTGGGATGAAACCCAAATTATAAAAACTAAAAACTGATTTAATGAAATCGCCCTTATAACTGCCGAATTCTTCTTAATGAAATTGAAATTGAATCCATCCAGTGTCGGGTTCTTTATACTGACACACTGACCCACTGCTTCTAAAATTTCTTGTTCGATGAAACTTATACAAAGCTGCTTATTATCAAATTCTGAGATAGTCTTAGAATTATACCCCGTCTAAATTTAGTTCCACCCCTTGTCATGTAGCGAGTCTATTCTTCATATAGTTGTTAACCTGCCCTTTTACTATATGTGGGTCGTCTACCCACATACCATCAACTTCTGGGCCTATTAATTCATTCCTTTCCTTTTTCATCTTAATCTAGAGTCGAAATACCTAGAATTAGTATCTCCTTTCTCCAACTAATCCACTCTTTTCTGTTGTAATATGGCTAATTCTCTCTTATTAATACTTCTGAGTTCACTGAATAACTCCATTCTCCACATTCTTATTTCTTCATGTAAGCCCCCTACCTCTTCTCTTTTATCCAACCCGTCAATATATGTTAAATCTCTTATTTTTTTAGTTGATCATCAACTTCTCTTTACTCAACTGCTTTAAATCTTTTTTTAACACTTTTAATTTTTCTTTCAAACTTTTGTTTTTCCTCCATTTATGGTACCTTTGAAAAACTGATCTTTTTGCAAACTGTTGTAAATGGACTGAAATATCTTCAGTATTTTTTATATATATTTTTTTTTTGCCAATTAAAAAAAACAGAAACCATGCATATATTAGGAGAGACATCTAAGAAACATCAAAGAGTTTGAATGAAAACGTATCCATATATTATGTTTCCTTGCTTATATGCATTTTTTTTTTCTTCTGCGGATTGGGTACAACAAAAATATGCAGAAACACATTCTATGTAGATTTTACTACAAAATCCTGTTATGTCACAGATAATAATAATTTCGGCTTTGCCTCACGTATTGTCATTATTCACATACTATTTCACCGGGGCGCACCATAATCATCTCAAGATCTGCAAATTATTGGGTGCCCTCAATTCCAATCATTGGTGAAAATCATTGCCTGGACACGTGCATATTCTCCTTCCATCTCTGATCACTTTTGTAAACTATCACTTTTATATCTTTGATCATATCACAGATGTTTAATATCATTGTGCTCCACCGTGTAAATGAATGTTGTCTATGTACATTTCATTTAACTTTGTCATCATGTTTGTTGCAATGAAGAGTAGAACCTGGAATCTGATTTAGGGATGATCAACTTCCTACCAAAGCCTTTGAAAGTCCTTGAGCGCAAGTGGTTTATAAGATGCATCGCAAGCTACCTTTTAGCCCGGGAGATGATTACTAAATTGAATTGAAATTGAGTATTAATTGTGAAATAAAGAGTTCAAGAAGAGAATAAGAAAGCAAACTAATAAAGATAAAACTGATATAAGAAAAGTTTTAGTATTAAACTTTGCACAAGACTTTCTGTTAATTTGATATCTTATTCTATTATTTTGATTCTACTTGAAGTAAGGTAATATATGTTCCTAGCAACTAAGAAAGCATATAATGTATATTTCATATTATTATAGTCTGAACAGTTATTAGTTGGCTATCAACTCTTGAAGTAAAGTTATCTTTTAAGAAAGCAGTTCTTATCTTCTTTTGCTTCATCTTACCTTATCTGCAATATAACCAAGAAATTGAAAAAAGCTCTTGTTAAAATTATCAAAAACATGAACAAATATCGATAATAGACCATAACATCAACTTCATGATGTACAATAAAGAAAAGAGAAAAAGATGCTTTAAATTCTATCCTCTGGAAAACTTAAAGTAACTTTAACAGCAATAATTTAGGAATATTAATTTTGTGATAGCACAGCACTTTATTTATTTGTTACATATAATATAAACTCTAAATAAATCTGGGATACAAAGTATAAAAGTAGACCGTATAAAAGTATAAAAGATGAAATCCAGTGAATGCAAATGGACTCAAATGAACTCTACCGAAACTAGTGAACGCAAAAATAGAGTCAATGAAACCACAAAGACAGTAAGCAAACGAAAATGAGGAAGAAACACAAACCAAGGAGTGAATGTAACCAAAACACGACGTACTAGTGAGAGTGAAACCCAAACGCGAAACCAAAATGGCACCCAATGCGTGAACCAAGGTGTGAATGAAACTTGAAGAGTGAATCAAACTTTGGGGGTGAAATGGCATGTGCAAAAGCAACGACAAAGTGGAGGAGAAGAGAACAAGTATGCACAGTGAAGGACAAGACAAAGCGTAAGAGAAAAACAATGTCTATGAGGGTTAAAACAAGGGATATTACATTAATTGGGAGCTCCCAACCAATGTAATATGTATCCCAAAATTTCCAATTTTAACTCGAGGGATATATTACATCCGTTGGGAGCTCTCAACCGATGTAGTATATTCCACCAAATTTTCCCAAATTTCATATAATTCACTCGTGCGTCATGAAGAAGATATTATATCGATTGAGAGCTTCCAACCAATGTAGTAATCTGGGCCTATTACATCGGTTGGGAGTTCCCAACTGACGTAATATTTTCACGTAATATCTTCACTGCCATTCTTTTCAATTTTCAAAGTTTTATTTTTTCAGTCATTTATATATGGTTTAATGTCATTTCTACATCGGTTCTGTCTTAGGAGTATTAACCAATGTAGAATTGAGTATATTACATCGGTTAAGTGTTACGTTTTTTATATTTTTGATTGCGTTTTAATCACTATTTTAAGCGACGTTTTATCCTCTTGTAAAAATAGAACTAGAAATCTATGTTACTAAGTAGTTTCTGCACGTACAAATTAATTGGACGTACATGCTAACACATGAATGAAACCCACATGGTGCTGTCGGGAATAATCAACAGCCACTGCTTCCTGGCCATCAATCCTTTATTGAAGTAAAGCCATCTCCAACAAAATACTCACTCATTACCTTTTATCATTTCTTCATTCACCTAACTAAGCTTCACTTTCCATTTTCACAACCCTTTCTCTTCATTTGCTCACACTTCCTTTCCAACCATGCCAATCCTAGAAACACTCGGTGGTGCTCTTTTTGGTGCTGTTCTCCAGCTGCTATTTGACAAGCTGGATTCTCATCAAGTTCTGGACTACTTTCATCAGCGAAAGCTGGATGAGAAGCTGCTGAAAAATTTGAGGAGGAAGTTGGTGTCCATCAATGCTATGGTTGATGATGCAGAACAAAAGCAGTTCAGAAATGCATATGTTAAAGCATGGCTTGATGAGGTCAGAGACGTGTTGCTGGACACTGAAGATCTGGTGGATGAAATAGACTATGAATTCTCCAGAACTGCCTCAGAACTTGAATACCAGAGCAGTGCTAGCAAGGTACGCAGTCTTGAATCCAAGCTGAAAGAAGTCATAGATGACCTGGAGTCTCTTTTAAACCAAAAGGATGATCTAGGTCTGAAAAATACTGATGTGGGATCCGAGTCGGGTAATAAAGTGTTAGAGAGAAAAAATGAATCCTCATCGTTGGTGGCTGAAGATGTTATTTATGGCAGAGATAAGGACAAAGAAAATATCCTTAATTGGCTGACATCTGACAGTAACAATGATAAGCAGCTGTCAATATTTGCTATTGTGGGTATGGGCGGGATGGGTAAGACCACACTTGCTCAACACGTATACAATGACCCAAAGGTTAAGGAAGCTCAATTTGATGAAAAGGCTTGGGTTTGTGTTTCTGATAAATTCGATGTTTTCAAGTTAAGCAGAGCAATTCTAGAGGCAATCCGTAAGGAAACCGATAATAGTAGAAGCCTTGATATGGTTCAGGGACGATTGAAAGAAAAGTTGAGTGGAAGGAAGTTTCTACTCGTTTTGGATGATGTCTGGAATGAACACCGAGACCAATGGAAATCACTGCAAACTCCTCTTAAATATGGGGCTAAGGGAAGTAAAATTCTTATCACAACACGCAGTAACAAAGTTGCTTCAACCATGGAGTCAAACAATATTCACCAACTAAAGCAATTACAAAAAGATAACAGCTGGCAAGTTTTTGTTAAGCATGCATTCCAAGATGATAACTCGTCAAATTCTGTGTTGCAGGAGATTGGCATGAAGATAGTTGAAAAGTGCCAAGGACTGCCTCTGGCCCTTGAAACGGTAGGATGTGTTTTACGGTCAAAGTCATGTGTTTCAGAGTGGGAAGGTGTATTGAGAAGTAACATATGGGACTTACCCATAGAAGATAGTAAAATCATCCCCGCTTTGTTGTTGAGCTATTACCATCTTCCTTCTCATCTCAAGAGATGTTTCGCTTATTGTGCGTTATTCCCTAAAGACCATGAGTTTGACAAGGAGAGCTTAATTCTCTTATGGATGGCTCAAAATTTTGTACAATGCTCTCAGCAGGGTAAGTCTCCAGACGAAGTAGGTGAACAGTACTTCAACGATCTACTATCAAGGTCGTTCTTTCAGCAATCAATTAGGTACAACAAAACATGTTTTGTGATGCACGACCTTATGAATGATTTAGCAAAGTATGTTTCTGGTGAAATGTGTTTCAGGTTGGGAGTTGATAGAGCAGAAAGAGTACCAAAGACAACCCGTCACTTTTTAACTGCAAAGGATCCTATCGAATTTCACGAGTATAGGAGTTTATGTGATGCTAAAAGGCTACGGACATTTCTGTCCATATCTACGCATTTTGGGGACTATGGGATGTCAATACAAGAGTTGATCTCCAAATTTAAGTTCTTACGGCTCTTATCTTTGTCTTTCTGTAGTAAGATAAAAGAGGTGCCTGACACCATAGCCGATCTTATACATCTGCGTTCATTAGACCTTTCAGCTACCAACATAGAGAGACTTCCCGACTCAATAGGATCACTCTGTAACTTGCAAGTGTTGAAACTCAACGATTGTTTCCATTTGCGGGAGCTGCCCTCGACTTTGCATGAACTCTCAAATTTGCGCCGCCTTGAACTTAAGGGAATTTCTTTAAGAAAGGCTCCAGTGCTTTTAAGAAAGTTGAAGAATCTTCAAGTATGGCTGGGTCGTTTTGAGGTGGGCACAAGTAGTGAGTTCAGTATTCAACAACTAGGAAAACTTGATCTTCACGGAGAACTGTCAATTAAAAATCTTGAAAATATGGTGAATCCCTGTGATGCATTGGCGGCGGATTTGAAGAATAAAACACATCTTCTGGAGCTACATTCAGAATGGGATTGGAAGCGGAACATTGACGATTCAGTGTTGAAGTTGAGTAACTATGCTCATATTTAGGGAACATAGAAAATGGGAAAGGGGGAAAACTCTGAAAGTTCTAGCATCAATTCCACCACGGGTGTACTCTATCTTTGGGAGTGGTCATTGTTTCATCCATTCACTTGTCAGCTAAACTTCTTTCCTCTCCACTCTCTTTCTTCCTTCTTCTTACCTCATACTTACATTACATCATTTTCTTTTCTAATATTATACCTTTCTTCTACAATTTTTTTCATAAAATATGATTTGTATATGTTTTCGGGATACGGCTTATTTTGACCAATCATACAGAATGCAAAACCATCAGATTTTTGCTATTGAAATATTAGTTATTGGTTTGTAGAACTATATATTTTAGTCATTTGGCATATTTGAAATAATGGCCTTACTACTCGTCCCTGTATTGCAATCTTGATTACTGAGAATGTTTCACTCTTAATGTTTTTTTTTTTTTTCTTTTCTTCATGTAGTTAGACGTCCGCAAGTCCTCTCCAATTTTAACTACGTGTTATTTTGTGGTAACTGGATTTTTATACGTTAACCATATGAAGAATTGTCTTCTCAAAAGGTAACTGTTTTTTGATTCATATTGTATAGCCTTAATATTGTTAAAAGTGATTTTAAAATAAAGAAATATATTTAACTATAATTAGTTTAAAATGGCTACAAGTTGTAAATCCTCCTTACCTAATTTTTAGATGGGTTAATCCAGTACAAATATAATGCTATATGTCCAAGAAGTAAAATTTAAGTCTAACTTAACCTTACAAAACCGGCTTGGAAGGTTGAGTTAGGCTTAAATTCCACGGATTCTTTATTCACCTCCATAAGTTTTTAAAATATCAAAATTGTCCCTGTAAAAATGACCAAAAGGATCTTCTATTTTTTTTAAAAAAAAAAATACTGAACCAGATGCCCCGCGTCCGGTTTACAATTTTTTTCAAAATGTAAACCGAATGGGGTGCCATCCGGTTTACATTTTGGTATTTTTCCAAAATGTAAACCGGACGCGGGGCATCCAGTTCATACGAAGTTCGTCTTTTCCGACGTAGATTTACCGTCAACAACTCAATCATAAAATTAACTACCCTAATCATCAATACCACTCACAAATTGCTAATAAACATAAAGAAAAATTTACTTTTGTTGACGGTGAAGGTGAAAAATAGATACAATGACTGAATCGGATGCTACAGTGAAACAGTGAATTGGATGCAAGCAATGAGAGAATGAAGCGGATAAGAGTAGTTAAGGAAGTAAATGGGGATAGAGGGTATTTTGGTCTTTTACCATTTATTATTTAAGGGCATGTTTGTATTTTTTGCTGAACTATGGAGGTGCAGGACGAGGGTATTTGGGTGGAGAAAGAATTCGTCTTCTACTTCATGATATAGTATTAGACCCTATCCTAGTGCAGTTGTTAGGCCTACTGTGTCATCCACAATCAGGCCGCTATCGGACCATCCTTAAACAATATAGTCTCACACATGAGTTAAGCAGTCTTGACATGAGGGACTGTGTTCGAGATCTCATATTGACTAAAGATAAGATCTTTTAATAATTTATAAATTGGTGCAAACCTCATCTACAAAACCGATTTTGTAAAGTTGAATTAAACTTAAATTTCACTTCTTGATAATATAAAATCTTTCTTTTTCTTCGTTTTATTATTTTCATTCTCAAATACCCACATGATTAACAATATGGCAACCCTCGTAATCCTCAATTTGTGACGGTAAACTATGTTTTTTTTTAGCGTTCAAGGTTAATTTGTTAAGAAAGAAATAAATAGACATCAAATACAATGGATAAAAGTAATAGATAAATAGTCAGTAAAAATAGACAAAAGAATACTCTATTTACGAATAAAAAAGATATAAGAAAGGAAAAAACAAAAATATAAATACTTAAAAAATTAATATTAATACTTTTTAATCAATTTAAAGAAAATAATAATCAATTAGGAAGAATAAATAACCAATAATTAAAATTTGACTTCGAAAATAATTTTTTACACTAAAAGAAGACGGTTGTAGGGGTGTGTTTGTGTGGGTCAGGCAAACGTAGGTGTACGTGCTTTATGCGTGAGTTTAGCCAACACAAATGTAAATTTAGAAAAAATGAAACATTTCAAAATACAAGAATCCTGATTACCTACAAATTGAAATTACACCAACCAACAACCAAACAAAATTGAAGCATGACAATATTGACGTTCTATCATCAATGTTGACTGGTCACATCCAAAAATGATATTCATATTTTACTTGTGATCCACATCCTATTACAATAAACGAGTAGATGGGTATGATTGACTGTAAATCAATATCCAAATTAAAAATTAATAACAAAACAGGACAATTTTCTTTAATCCAAAAAAAATATAAAGACTTGTTAAAAGACTTATTTACTTTATTATTGTACGTGATTTTTAGTTGGTATTCTTAGTTAGCTCATGCAAATCTTTATATTGATCATCGAAATATTGTCATTCGAGATACCTCAAAAGGACCCAAAGACAATGACTTTTATATATGAAGATAAAAGAAACAACTCAAATCCTTATATATTATGATGTAGCATGATCTCTTGTGAACGGACTTTTTACTACAAGATATTATATATATTTTCAAGGAAACTATTTCCTACAAAATCAAGAAACAAATTTTAGTTGTCCGATCGATTACTGAACTTATGTGTGTAAAACAGTGCCTCCAAGAACTTAATTTTGCGAGATTAAGATGTATTATCATAATCAAGCTATTCTCCACATTGCTTCCAATCCTGTGTTTAATGAGAAGATCAAATACAGAGTCATTTTATATGAGAAAAGTTATTTTTGAGAGAAATTTGTAGGGTCTGTTGGATCTATTGATCAACTAGGAGATATGTTAACAAAATCCTCAAGAGATCTCAAATTGAATTTATTTATTTTAAACTTAATCCATATAATCAATACTTTCCAACTTAGAGAACTATTAGAATAGGTTCAGAAAAAGTTGTTTTGGATTATACCTATATATACCTGACATATTAGAGGTGTCTTACTTACTTTTGACTCTTTTCTCTCTCATTGTACGTCAAATTAATATACAGATTCAATATATAAATATCAGAACCTAATTAAGAGTCTAGAACCTCTCTAAAATATATTTTCTCTCTTTATTTTTTTCAAGATGGTAATCAGACCTATTCCATCACTAATATACATGTCTTTCGAGGATTTGAGAATGAAATATTAGAATGATGCAGGGTCTGGGTTAAGAAATTGACTAAATGCCCTAAGATTGCAATATATTCTTATTACAGGGAATAAAGCAAGTAAAGCAATTTTTATATGCTGCGAAGTTATCCGAACCAAAATCGTGCAATCAAACCTTGTATTAAAGTAAATCCATCTCCAACAAAAGTCGCTCATTACCTTTTGTTTACGCTGTATTCAGGCTAAGCCACTGATCACATAACTGAGTTGCACTTCCAATTCAGAATCCTTTCTTCTCTTCAATTTGGTCACTTCCTTTTTGTTTCTTCAACGTTGAGTTTTTGGAAGGTTTTAAAACTGTTTCTTTTTATTTTTAAAAGTGTTAAAATTTTAAATTTTTAAAAGAACAACTCAATAGAAATATATCAGAAAAATTTGTACGTCTGTTCTCACTCCTACAAGTGCAAATAGGAATTTTAACATATGTTGAAGAAAATTTATTGACTGATGCAGTGTAGAAAGCAAATGTTTAAGTGACATTTGTTAAATCCTATGAATCATCAATATTATTTTAGTTTAAAATCTAAACAAATATTTTGTATGATGGCTTCAATCAAGAATATGGCTACTAACATTATCAAATATGATAGCTTTTATTGGGGGTACTTCCTGATATGACATAAATATATTCGTTTACTACTAACTTCACTTCATTGGTGTATGTTATTAACAGAGCATGACTAGAGGAATCTGAATTTGAAATCATTGATCAACTAACGAGGAAACAAAAGTGGAAACTGATGATTACATATGTAGGGGACATATTCTGAATGCAATGAATGACTCACTATTCGACTTGTACTATAATTTTTGAGGTCTACCAAGAAGTTATGAGAAAGATTACAGATGAGGTACATGAAAGAAGATGTAACTAGTAAAAAATTTCTTGTCTCAAATTTTAATATTTTTAAAATAGTTGATGAAAGGTCTGTAATGAAACAATTTCGTGAACTAGTAAGGATCCTAATTAACCATTTTACTCAACATAATTATACATGGATGAAACTATTCTTGTATTTTTTATTATTGATAAATTGTCATTTTTTTCAAAGGAGTTTAAACCTACTCTGAAACACAAAAAAGAGGATATTTCTCTTAATGATCTTGCTAACGATCTTCATGTAGAACAAAAATGTCGTATGCAGGAAAATTAAAAGGAGCATTATGCTCAAGAATTTCAAAGATACATGTGGCAGAGGCTGTACATAGGAAGAATCACTCACACAAGAAGCCTTTTAACAAGGTTGGCAGGTCTACAAAAACCAAAGTTCAAAAATCAGAGTGAGGCTATAATGGCCAGCTTTCATGATTATGCAATGGGAGAGAATTCGGGCTTTTTCAGCACTTACAAGAGGATCATCGGATTGCTTTTAATCAAAGGCATTAGAAATGTGGTACAAAAAATTATACCAATTCCCATTCAAGTTTGGTCAGACATTTTTATGGATTTCGTTAAATATTCGGATGGGTTTAGGAGTTTGTATAATGCTAAAAGGCTATGTACATTTATGCCAACATGTACATATGTAGGAGAATAAACATTATTATTATTAGGATTGCAAGATGTGCCGAGGGATGAATTGTTATCCATGTTAAAGTTCTTACGCGACTTATCTCTCTCTTGCTTTCGTGGCCTTAAAGAGGTGTCTGGTTTGGTTGGTGATCTTAAGCATCTCCGTTCGCTTGGCCTTTCAAGCACCCTTATAGATAAACTCCCCGATTCAAAGTACTAACTCTATAACTTGCAAATACTAATAAAGCTGAACTTGTGTTTCAATTTGAAGGAGCTACCCTCGAATTTGCATAAACTTACCAACAATTTGCTTCACCTTGAATAATGTGATAAAGATGGCAGTGCATTTAGGAAAGCTGAACAACTTCAAGTGTTGAATTCTTTTAGGGTTGGTAAAAGTAGGGTTGGTACAAGTGTTGATGATTTGCCATCAAATCTTGAAGTAAAGCTATCTTTAAGAAAGCAGTTCTTATCTTATCTTTTGATTCATCTTACCTTATCTTCAATATAACCAAGAAATTGAAAAAAGCTCTTGTTAAAATTATAAAAAACATGAACAAATATCGATAATAGGCTATAACGTCAACTTCATGATGTACAATAAAGAAAAGATAAAAAGATGCTTTAAATTCTATCCTCTTGAAATATTAAAGTAACTTTAACAGCAATAATTTAGGAACATTAATTTTGTGATAGCACAGCACTTTATTTATTTGTTACATATAATATAAACTCTAAATAAATTTGGGATACAAAGTATAAAAGTAGACAGAATAATCAACTGATTTAACCCTGTTACTATCTACAGAAAAATATTAAAAATTATGAGGCCAAGTAAATAAATAAGAATCAGCCAAGTAATCCAACAGTATAGAAAACCAAGAAAGAAGAAATTATAAATTGATAAGAAGATATAAAGATGTCATGTTTTTCTGTCATTCAGTTTCAAAATTGAATAATCGTGGACATGCTACTTTTCATTATTTGGGACCCTATACAATTCCACGTTTTGAAATATAGTGGTTGTTACACTCCAAACCATTCGTAATAAGGAAACCTTATCCTTAAAAAAAAAAAAAAAAAAAAAAAAAAAAAAAAAAACAAAAATATAAGTGGCTTGGGTGTCTTTATTCCAAAAGTGACTAATTCACTAAAGTTGGTAGAAAATATGCTGAAACCCACATGGTGCTGTCGGAAATAATCAAAAAGGCTACTGCTTCCTGGCGATCAGTTCTTTATTGAAGTAAAGCCATCTCCAACAAAATACTCACTCATTACCCTTTCTCATTCCTTCATTCGCGTCACTAAGCTTCACTTCCTATTTTCACAACCCTTTCTTCTCTTTCATTTGGCCACTTCCTCTCCAACCATGCCAGTCCTAGAAACACTTGGTGGTGCTCTTTTCGGTGCTGTTCTTCAGGTCCTATTTGACAAGCTGGATTCTCATCAAGTTCTGGACTACCTTCGTGATAAAAAGCTCGATGAGAAGCTGCTGAAAAAGTTGAAGAGAAAGCTGATGGACGTCAATGCTGTGATTGATGATGCAGAACTAAAGCAGTTCAATAATTCATTGGTCAAAGAATGGCTTGATGAGGTTAGAGACGTGTTGTATGATGCGGAGGATCTGTTGGAGCAAATAGACTATGAATTCTCCAAAAGTGAGTTGAAAGCTGAATTCCATAGCAGTGCTAGCAAGGTAAGCAGTTTTGAATCCAAGATTATAGAAGTCCTAGATGATCTTGAATCTCTCTTAAATCAAAAGGTTGTCCAAGATTTGAGAATTTCTAGTGGTGTTGGGTCTGGGTTGGGCAATAAAGTGTCAGAGAAAAGAACTGAATCCTCATCGTTGGTGGCTGAAGAGGTTATTTATGGCAGAGATGAGGACAAAGAAAAGATCCTTAATTGGCTGACATCTGACAGTAACAATGATAAGCAGCTGTCAATATTTGCTATTGTAGGTATGGGCGGGATGGGTAAGACCACACTTGCTCAGCATGTATACAATGACCCAAAGGTGAAGGAAGCTCAATTTAATGAAAAGGCTTGGGTTTGCGTTTCTGATGAATTTGATGTTTTCAAGTTAACTACTGCAATTCTTGAGGAAATCCAAAAAAAAACTGATGATAGCAGAAACCTAAATACGATTCAGGGACGATTGAAAGAAAAGTTGACAGGAAGAAAGTTTCTCCTCGTTCTGGATGATGTCTGGAACGAAGACCGAAACCAGTGGAAATCATTGCAAACTCCTCTTAGATATGGAGGTAAGGGAAGTAAAATTCTTGTGACAACACGCAGTAACAAAGTTGCTTCTACAATGGAGTCAAACAATATTCACCAACTAACGCAGTTAAATAAAGATGACAGCTGGCAAGTTTTTGCTAAACATGCATTCCAAGATGAAAACTCTAAGTCGAATTCGGAGTTGAAGGAGATTGGTACGAAGATAGTTGAAAAGTGCCAAGGACTGCCTCTGGCCCTTGAAACAGTAGGAGGTCTTTTACAGTCAAAGTCATCTGTTTCAGAGTGGGAAGGTGTACTGAGAAGCAACATATGGGACATACAGATAGAAGACAGTAAAATCATCCCAGCTTTGTTGTTGAGCTATTACCATCTTTCTTCACATCTCAAGAGATGTTTTGCTTACTGTGCATTATTCCCCAAAGACTATTTGTTTGATAAGAAGAACTTAATTTTCTTGTGGATGGCTGAAAATTTTCTGCAATGCTCTCAGCAGGATAAGTCTTTAGAAGAAGTTGGTGAACAGTACTTCAATGATCTCTTATCAAGGTCGTTCTTTCAGCAGCCAAGTAGGTACAACCAAACAGATTTTGTGATGCACGACCTTCTGAATGATTTAGCAAAGTATGTTTCTGGAGAAGTGTGTTTCAGGTTGGGAGTTGATAGAGCAAAAAGAGTACCACAGAAACTCCGTCACTTTTCAACTTTAAAGAAGCCTATTCAGTGTGATGAGTATAGGAGTTTATGTCATGCTAAAAGGCTACGGACATTTCTGTCCATACCTACGGATTTTGAGGACTATGGGGACTATGGGATGTCAATACAAGAGTTGCTTTCCAACTTTAAGTTCTTACGGCTCTTATCTTTGTCTTACTGTCATAAGATAAAAGAGGTGCCCGACACTATAGCCGATCTTATACATCTCCGTTCATTAGACCTTTCAGCTACCAACATAGAGAGACTTCCCCACTCAATAGGATCACTCTGTAACTTGCAAGTGTTGAAACTCAACGATTGTTTCCATTTGCGGGAGCTGCCCTCGAATTTGCATGAACTCTCAAATTTGCGCCGCCTTGAACTTAAGGGAATTTCTTTAAGAAAGGCTCCCTTGCTTTTAGGAAAATTGAAGAATCTTCAAGTATGGTTGAGTACGTATGTGGTTGGCAAAAGTAGTGAGTTGAGTATTCAACAACTAGCACAACTTGATCTTCACGGAGAACTGTTAATTGAAAATCTTGAAAATATAGTGAATCCAAGTGATGCATTGGCGGCGGATTTGAAGAATAAAACACATCTTGTGGCGTTAGGTTTCGAATGGGTTTTGAAGCGGAACAATGAGGATTCAATAAAAGAAAGAGAAGTACTTGAGAATCTGCAGCCTTCCAGATATTTGGAGCGGTTGAGAATCAATGGCTATGGTGGTACACAATTTCCCAGTTGGTTATCTGATAATATTGTATTGAATGTGGTGTCCTTAGGGTTGGTGGGCTGTAAATATTGTGTAAAGTTGCCTTCCCTTGGACTTTTGACATTTCTGAAGCACTTGGAAATTGAGGGCCTTGATGAGATAGTGAGGATAGATGCTGATTTTTACGGCAATACCTCTTCTGCATTTCCATCCTTGGAAACGTTGGACATCTCTGATATGAAAGCATGGGAAGAATGGGAATGCATGAGGGGTGCTTTTCCACGTCTTCAAAGTCTTTCTCTGATGCATTGTCCCAAACTGAAAGGGTACTTGCCAGAACAACTTTCTCATTTAAAGACACCAATTAGTGAGCAGTGCAGACAACTTGTGGCTTGGATTCCCAGGGCAGTAGAAGTTGAAGGTGTATCTGACTCTCCTCTTGAATACTTGCACATTTATTCTTGTCCAGGCATGAATATTCCCGTAAACCATTGCTTCCATTTCCTTAAAGAATT
>Ga0209489_105060_pt1 | contig 23442 bp, 13 predicted proteins | sample SiratrowhiteBW_FD_187527 | JGI IMG/M metagenome (GOLD analysis project Ga0209489, IMG submission 187527) | Root nodule microbial communities of legume samples collected from California, USA - Siratro white BW (SPAdes) (version 2) | ecosystem: Host-associated > Plants > Roots > Nodule | place...
CTCATCACATGAAATAATCCATTAAAAAAAAAAAACAAAAACATAAGAGAACTCAATCCATGTTCAAAAAATATTAAACAAACTCTCTTAAATAAAAAGACTTGATACTTATTATTAAAAAAACTCTTGACTAATAACAGGAGAAAGAGAATTAAATCATTTAAAATTTTTGTCAGTCTCAAAATTAGCAAGCTTATATGCACAATGATTTCCTTCATAAAAAATGTGAGATACCTTAAACTGAATAAGATCATAATTCTTCATGCATTTCCTTCATCTACCTCTAACAGTTTGAGGAAATGAAAAAACTTTACACACCAAAGCAGAATCGCACTATAACCACACACCTATAGCCACCAAGCCAAGAGATCTCAATAGTAAAAAAGACATCCATAATTTCCCGCACATAAATGATTTTGATTCTCATATAAGAAGAGAAACATCCAATGTACTCAGCCCAATTCCTTCTCAAAATACCTCCAGAAGCAGTATGACACAGGCATCTCATGTTAATTTTGATCCATTACATATTAGGCATCTTTCAAATGACTTAAGTGGTCCTAGTATCTTTTCTAGACCTAATTTGAATATAAAAAACTGCAAAATAAAAAAAGTAAATCATATCACTTTTAACTTTTTGTTAAAACAATTACCTGATAATTTAATATAATTTTTAATAATATAGAAAAAATTTAGTGATAATGATATAATCTTTAATAGTGTGTATAACCGAAACTAAGTCTATGTTTTTTTTGAAACCTAAAATGATTTCTCGTTCTTGAGAACATCCAAACGGAGTAGGTAAAACAGTCAGGAGAACATCTTTCACGGGGCGCTACCTCCAGTTTTAATAAACTGAATAAAATCAACATAAGATGGAAAATGTATGTTAGAAAAAGTTAGAGAATATTACACTAAAAAATAGTGAAAAAGTGTTTTCTTCTTGTTGCTTATACTGAACCATAGAGCACATAGTAAGACCTTTATACTGAATCTCCTTATCAGAAGTCATTCTGTTGTGCAACAGCTTCCCTGAAATCAGAGTTTATGCACCATATAGCTTAATCATATACATTTTTATACTGGTCTAATAGTTGAAGAATTGGTGCAGTATAATAGTGCATTCCATGTTTTAAAGATTCTGAGTTTTTTCTTATGTATTAATGTTGCTGACTGAAGGTCTTCTCATTTAATTAGATAGTAAATCTTGCCATGCAAATATCTACTGCCTTCTCAAGTGCTTAGTTCCATAAAGTTCTATAGGAGGAAGACCTATTAAAAGTTGATTTCTTTAGCTCTATATCAAATCTCCCTGCAGCTTTTAAAACCAAAACTTGAACTTGTATCCTGTCATTGATAAATATCGAGGAGTACATAAAGTATTTTGAATAGTTTGAACTGTTATATCCAAAGCATTTTGAAGCACAGATATGTTCAGTGTTCATCGTTATTTTGTGGGTAGGTGTATGGTTGTTCCTCATCAATTTCTTTGCAACTTTACAGGAACAACTAAGATTAAAAATCTGGATCAAAACCTAGGAGCCTTAGCAGTGAAACTGTCGGAAAAGGACCTGAAAGAAATTTCTGAGGCTGTTCCCATTGGTGATGTAGCAGGTACTAGACATTACAATGAAATGGATCACTTTTCCTGGAAGTTTGCTAACACACCTTCAAAAGATTCAAGAGTCTCAACCTGACGCACTCAACTCCACCTTCACTAAGAATCACAGAACCAGGTCACATGAATTGAGGGTAATAAGGCTGATACCAGGAAGCCATTAAAATATCAATAATGTAGCTTATGTCTCCATGGCAAACTCTTTAGACTATTTGGCTGGTTAAAGTTGTGATTTAGACTGTAATATTTTTTGTTATACAATAAGTAATAAATAATACGAGGTTGGTATTTATAAATTTTCCCTTGCACATTTATCTTTTTTCTCACTATCTTCTTTTTCTTCTTTTTTATGTTTGTCATATGATGAGGCTTCTCCTCCTTTATAGGAGAACTTCTTGTGCACTTGAAAGCTCTGGATACAAAAGTCATTCTTGTCTATCCTGACAGTGATGAAGTTTCTGCGCTACTAATTCTTAGAAACTAGAAGTGAGGTTACACAGTTTACACAATAAATTATATCAATATAAAATATTATCTTATGGTGTATGTAATTCATATTCAAATATTTAAGACACTTATTGGATAAAGGTCTTATTCAATAAAAGGAAAGCTAGAGACAAAATGTTTGATCTTACCAGTTTCAGTGTGGATGATTGAAGTGGAATGATCCAAATTGTGCAACACAGACAAACTTGAATTTCATTATTGTTTATAGTTAGTTAAATGTAATTATTATTGAATTTGATGAAAAATTATTGAATTTCATTAAATCTTTAAGGCTTTGAAAAGATGAGGGTTTTGAGGTTGTAAATCTCCATTAATATGATATTTGATTTTTTTTATGACACAAAATTGAATGTGTTAATATTATAATTTTATATATGCTATATTTATGTTCTGGATAATAACCTTAGGTTAGTATAATTTTAGTTTTGTAGTACAATTTATTATTATTTTTTGTGATAATTATATTTTGACAACTAAATAATACATTTAAGACAAAATTGACCTAAGTGTAGCCTTCACTGGATTTTTAGTACTGGAAAGTTTAACTTCCTAATATTTTAAAATATTTCATACGGTGATGGTATTTTTTAAAATTATCTGTTAGAATATTTTATAATGTATATATTTATATTAATATCACAAAATTATCTGTTAACCACCAATTATTTACTTTATATTTCACATTCCTTTTATACTTTTGTATGACTTTATAAATTATAAATATATTATTTATAACTATTATTAAATTCGATTAGAGTAATTAAACTTAAAATTCATACCAAACAAATTGTTTTGCTTGAATTGTTAGAGGAGTAAGATTTGTCCAAATCAATCAATAGTTCTTACTCTTGACAATTCTAAATTGTTATGATTTAAGGAATACGTACATCAATCTTTGTATCATAACCACATTTTTTTATTTATAGTTTATTATGTTTTTTGTTTTATAATGACTCCAATTTATTTATTTTTACATATTAATAACAAGAATGATGTTAAAATTACCATTTTTTATATATGAATTTATTAAAATATTTTTACTTTTTAAATAAATTATTACTTTGAAATGAAATAAAAGAGTAATTAATTTGAAAATAAATTAAAGATTAAGAACAATAATTTTTGAAGACAATAAATGGTAATTAAATATTTCAAGACAAGAATTAAGAGATAGAATTACATTTCTTAATTTTTGGATACAAAGTTTGAAAGACATGTAAAAAGGAACTGAAGAAAAGTATTTAATAAGGTGTTATTACATGATTTTTCTTAATTGAATAATAATGATTTAAAAAGTTTGTAATAACAAGTGAAGAGTTAGAATGCACTAATAAAAAGGATATAATTGAATGAGTTTTAGCCAAGTAATAAGTTTTTGGTCATTGGTATTTAATACATAGTTAAATATGGTAATAGAAAAATCAAATGTAAACTATTGTGATAGGATCAAAGGTGTGAAGGTGAAGTGAAATAAGGTTGCATATTTGAAGCATAATCTGGAAGTGGGGGCAAAAGAGTAATTAGAAGGAAAGGAAAAGAAAAGAGGAGAGGGTGGTTTCGTTTGACCTAAATACCCTCTGTTGGTGCATGGTTGAAGGTATGGATTTCCCTTGAGGACCCTCTAATTCCCAATCTTCCTCTCTTCTCCTTACCCTTCTTCTCCTAATTCCGATTTTCTCCACTTCCCCGCCAATTTTTCAAATTCCCGTTTCTTCTTTTTTTTTCGATCAACCCCTTTCCATTCCCACCTAGGGTTCCGCTTTTTTTCTTCCAAGTTTCAATCTTTCAGGTAATTTCACTCTCACTCTCTTCATCGTCAATATATTTATTGCCTTCAATTCTTGGGGGGTCGTGCTTTGTAATTTCGACATTTTAATTTTTGTTTAATTATCGCTTTGAATTCTGCCTGGGATTTAATGTTTGCTTTTTTGTTAAAATCTTCACTGGGGGGTCTTGTTGAAGTTTTTTATATAGCTTCACTGGAGTCACCACTCTTAACTTGAGCTCAATGCAATTTTTTCTTGGATTGCAAAATTGATGTTTTCTCTCTCGGCTTTAAAAGGGGTGGTTTTTATTGTGTATCCTATGATTTCAATTTATTTCTGGGACGGTTTATAGATTAATGAAGTTCGAATGGTATGTTTTGGTTATTGACAGTGTACTGTACAATCATGGACTTGTATTCTGTAATCCCTATAGTGTAATTGTACTCAGCACTTGACATCGTATTATGCAAATTGGGATTTATAACTTGTGGTAGCTAGGTTATTAAGAGCGGAGAGAGCGTTTTGTACGTTATGCATCCCATTTTTGTAGCTGACTCTAGTGGTATGAATTTCATACTGTTGCTGGATTTGGTGGTGTTGGTGTATCTTCACTCCCTTGCCTCCTTTGAACTGTTTATTTGCTATCTATTTGTATATAATCATCAAACTTCACATTTATATGATTTGATCTGACTTGTCTATTGCTATCTGTGGCTTTTGCAGCTGGCGTTCTATCAGCAGATTCTCATTGTCGTGATATATAGTGATTCATGTCTTCAATGAGTAATCATGATTTGATAATTGACCAGAGTCATAATTTAGCACTTGGTCATAACCAGCAACTGGTGCTGAACCACAGTCATAGTTTGGGCCTCAGTGGGAACCATGATTTAGAATTGGGACAAACTGATGATCAGCATTTGGGTCTGGGGCAAACTCACGATCATGAACTGGGCTTAGGAATTGCCAGTGACCATGATTTGGGTTTGGGACTGAACCATGTTGATGGAGATGGTGTTCACAGGTATGGGCATGAGGATGAGCTATCCATGGATCAAAAACCTGAGCATGATGGCCATGAGATGCCCATTCCCACACAAAACCATGAGTTGACCATAACAGAGAACAATGATTTGACTGTTTCAGAAAATCAGGAATTTGATGAGAACATGGCGATGAATATGGTTCAGAACCCAGAAATGAGTATTGAATCTGCTGAAGAAATGGGTGTCCATGAATCCCAGCTTATGGTTGCTACATCCCCGGTAATTCAGGCTCGTACATTAGCCATAAGTCCTAATTATGAATTGTCAGTGGGACAAGAATTCCCTGATGTTAAGAGTTGCCGAAGGGCATTGAGGGATACAGCAATCGCTCTGCACTTTGAGATGCAGACTATAAAATCTGACAAGACTCGCTTTACTGCTAAATGCCGAAGTGAAGGATGTCCCTGGCGCATTCATGCAGCAAAACTCCCTGGTGTTCCAACTTTTACTATTAGGACAATCCATGAGAGTCACACATGTGGAGGAATTTCACATCTTGGCCATCAACAAGCCTCAGTTCAATGGGTTGCTACCTCTGTGGAGCAAAGGCTGAGGGAGAACCCTAATTGCAAGCCAAAGGAGATATTGGAAGAGATTCATAGGGTTCATGGCATCACTTTGTCATACAAGCAAGCTTGGAGAGGCAAGGAGCGTATCATGGCGGCAATGCGTGGATCTTTTGAAGAGGGATACCGCTTGCTTCCACAATACTGTGAACAGGTGAAACGCACAAATCCAGGCAGTATTGCATCTGTTTATGGAAATCCAAATGATAATTGCTTCCAACGCCTATTCATATCCTTTCAAGCATCAATATATGGTTTTTTAAATACTTGTCGACCACTTTTAGAGCTTGATAGAACATATTTAAAGAGCAAGTATCTTGGTACATTACTTCTAGCCACCGCATTTGATGGTGACGGGGCTCTTTTTCCTTTGGCGTTCGGTGTTGTTGATGAGGAGAGTGATGATAATTGGATGTGGTTTCTCTCTGAACTTCATAACCTGATGGAGACAAACACTGAAAACATGCCAAGGCTTACAATTTTGTCCGACAGGCAGAAGGGAATTGTAGATGGCGTGGACGCAAATTTTCCCACTGCTTTCCATGGATTTTGTATGCGTCACTTGAGTGACAGCTTCCGCAAGGAGTTTAATAACACAATACTTGTTGATCTTCTATGGCAAGCAGCTCAAGTTCTTACCATACTTGAATTTGAAGCAAAGGTTTTAGAGATTGAAGAAATATCACAAGATGCTGCGTACTGGATTCGAAGAATTCCACCTAATTTGTGGGCTACTGCATACTTTGAGGGGCAAAGTTTTTTTCATTTTGCAGCAAACATAGTTGAATCTTTAAACACGTGGATATTAGAAGCATCTGGGCTTCCAATAATTCAAATGATGGAATGCATAAGAAGACAACTAATGACTTGGTTCAACGAGCGGCGAGAGACCAGTATGCAGTGGACATCAATACTTGTCCCTTCAGCTGAGAGAATTGTTACAGACGCTCTTGATCGTGCTAGAACACACCAGGTACTTCGTGCCACTGATGCTGAATTTGAAGTTATATCACATGAAGGAACAAACACTGTTGATATTAGGACCCGTTGTTGTCAATGTAGAGGGTGGCAGCTGTATGGTTTGCCTTGTGCACATGCTGTGGCTGCTCTTCTCTCAATCAGGCAGAATGTGCAACGATTCACAGAAAGCTGTTTTACTGTTGCAAACTATAGAAAGACATACTCACAAACCATACACCCAATTCCTGATAAGTCTCTGTGGAAGGAGTTGTCTGAGACTGAGGGGGTTGTTGCTGTGTCTGATGTTGATCAACTTCAGCTTCAACTTACCATTAACCCTCCCAAGTCACTAAGGCCACCGGGTCGACCCAGAAAGAAACGAGTTCGGGCAGAAGACCGTGGCCGTGTAAAACGGGTTGTGCATTGTAGTCGTTGCAACCAAACAGGTCACTTCAGAACCACCTGTGCAGCTCCCATTTAAGTCTCCTCTTACACCTTAGTTTTTCATTATTTATTGTTTAGCCTTTCTAGCTTAGACCCTCCACCAAATTATCTTTTTTCATTTTCTTTACATTAATGTGAATTAATGTTTCAGCTGTTGTGTATCTATAGTCAAATTAATTTGCATTGTTTCAGTGCGCATACAACACTTCAATACATTCTTATTTCAAAGCTAACATTCTTAACTTAACTGACTTCATAGTCCGTAAATTTTCTGTTCCAATATAAAGAAGGGAAAGACAATCAGGGACCTAATTGATTGTGTTCTGTCTCTTGTGGTTACATGTTTGGATTTAAGTTTATAGTTTGAATGGTTTCATTTTGCTAACGAACCTTTGGATTGATTTAAATTGAAACTTAGTTTCAGGCCAAATGTAAGTAAATAATTACCCTTTTAAGGAAAATCAGACTTATCAGCAATTTAAGTTTCTTTATAGTAATTTGAAATTCATTTCAATTTCAACTTTTAATTTTTTAAAAAATTTATGCATCAATATTTTATAAATATAAGTATTCGGTTTGTAATGAAACATGAGGCGGGATTTCATTTTTAATACAACTAACACTTCTGTCATTTTTCTAAATATACCAATTTATAAAAGTTAATTTTTATTCTATTATATTAATCATCCCACTTAAACTTTTCACTTCTTATTATTTTCCATTTTCTTCCTCAAGTCCTTAGACTTCTCGAGGGTCGTTTGAATGTGTCACACATAGGTTCATTGACCGCTTATACGTTGTTAGGATTAGGTGATTTACTGTGTTCGGACTGATTGACGGAAGAGAAAGTTGTTTTTGTTTGTGAGAGAAAATTATTTGTTTTGTTTGTGTCAGCTGATTTGAAGAAATATAATTTGTAAGAGTGGATGATGCTATGAAAAGATGGGAAGAAAGCATCATGACAGTTGTAAGAAGACCTAACTACATGTTAAAGAGACATCCTCGTATAACAATGTTTAATCATCCATGTGAAAGAGACATATCCTCGTACAACAATATTTAATCATTCAATTCAATACATGTGAAAGGGACACATGCAGAAATAGTGGTGGGGCTAATATAATTTATGTATAAGATAAAGGACTTAATTGCAATTTAAAAAACTTTCCTAAAAGAAAACTAACATGTCATAAGCCTGTAATGAGCAACATATTGAGGGTTCTGAAACCACATACAAATCTCTCTTTTTTTCTTTTCTTTTCTTTCGATCAGCGCTCAGAAATCCAATAGATACCTCATCCATGTATAGCCAAGTTCAACTACTTCTTCTAGTTTCCATATCTTTGAGAAATCGTAGGATCAGATAAAGTGTCTCATACCTATAAAACAATTAGTTACAACTTTTATTTTAAAGAATAGATTATCCAGAATACAGAAACATAAACCTCATTTTAAAGAACAGATTATCCAGAATACAGAAACAAAAACCTCAGTGAGCTTTTTCACTTTCCATGTTAAAACATATCCATTTTTATATGAAGATAAAAACATAGAGTACCATATAAGAAATCAATGACAGGGCAAAACATCCAAGGAACATTAGATCATTACCAAAACAACAGTACGATCAACCGAACCACTAAGAAGAACCTCTGGTGCATGGTGATTCCAAACAACGGCTTGAACCTGTGCGAGGATAGATGGACAGGAGATAACTATGAGAGAGATCAATAAAAAGTAATTGATTCAACAATTTAAAATAGTTGATGATAAAAAAAAAACTACATTTAATGAATTTACTGATTTGTTTAAAGAAAAAAATGCAAAACCTTTTAACTTTTACCACCATTGTGATGCTTTGCATTCCGAAGTCCCAAGGCTTGTAAATTTGTTTATGACATTAACTTATTCACATAGAATAAAACATTTAAATTTAAATGTGGCGAATAAATACCGAATTGTTACATTGATACGTGAAAGATAAAACAAACCAAAACTAAACAAACCAATTTTTTTCTCCCTCCCCCATTATTACAAGGTTTTGGTCTCAAAAGGATCATTGCAGACATTGAGTAATCAATCCATACAAGATACACAAGACTTGTTCTTAAAAAAAAAGATTCCTACTGGGGCAAAGATGACAGCTCATAGTTTTGGTCAAACATAATTTGAGCCAAGTGGGCTTCACAATTCTTTTATTTGGTGTGTTGTATTGTTGGGCCGCCACCCAATGTTGTGGACAAATTCTTCCTTCACCTTAATACCCTTTAATATCCTCCTCTTGCATCTTCATAGTTCAGCAAAAAATACAAATATGTCCTTAAATGATAAATGATAAAAGACCAAAATACCCTCTACCTCCATTTATCTCCTTAATCACTCTTATCTGTTTCATTCTCCATTTGCTTGCATCCGATTCACTGTTTTACTGTAGCATCCGGTTCAATCATTGTATCTGTTTTTTACCTTCACCGCCAACAAAAGTGATCTGTGCATGTGGGTGAGAGTCTGCAACATTGGCATAGCAAATCTAGGAGAAGCTGCGTATTTGCTTCAATCTGAATTAAAGCTTTAAACAAATGAAAAGTAAATAAAAAGATTATGTTTATTAGCAATTTGTGAGTGGTATTGATAATTAGGATAATTAATTTGATGATTGGATTACCATCGACAGTGAATCTGCATCGGAGAATATGAATTTCATATGAACCGGATGCCCCACGTCCAGTTTACATTTTGGTAAAAATGTAAACCGGATTGGAGCCATCCGATTCACATAGGTTTGTAGGTGCAAGAAGAAGGAAGAAGCAGTCTTGACACTATTTACACAGCCCATTTTTATAACATATCTCATTCTGTAAAAAGCTTAAACTCATTAAACCAATGCTATTTATACCTTTTCTTATATACACCCACCTCTTTTAAAAAGAAATATTTTAAAGGATATTTTTTTTCAAATAAAACTCATTTAAAAATATTATGAATAATTACTCCCACTATCTTATATTCTAATGGTTTTAGGGTGAAAAAAAAAAGAATTATTCGGAAATATTGGAAGTGTGGATAGTGCCTTTAGCCAATTACATAACAGTATAGTCAACATTACTCAGGTATTGGAGTCTTCTAGTTTGCTCTCGCGAAGTCACCTGAATAAACTTAGTTTCAGGCCAAACGTAAGTATTCTAATTAATTTTTAAGGAAAATCATAACTGAAGGGTGAAGTGCGAGGAAGTTGATTGAAGGCAATCCATGTCCGGTAGGCATTCCCAAATAACATCCTCCACACACGAAATTGAACTCTGCTTAGCAGTTCCTTTAGCAAGTAATTCAGCAAAACAAAGACGCTGCATAGGTGCACCAATCAGACAAAATCGTAGAACAAGTAGATGATACATCAGTGGTATGTTTAATCTTTCAAATGACTACGAGTACAACACAATACAAGGTCACACAATAATCTAAGATTTGTTAAATTATTACATTAATTCTGTTCCCAGAATTTTACATTGAAATAGTGGATGCATTAGTAGCACTGTCCAGCTTAGTAGCCATAGTTTGCACCATAAACAGAGCTATAGCCTCCAGCATGTCCTGGATTGGAAGGAGGAGAAGCATAGACAGAAGCATGGGCAGGATAAGAATTGTATCCTTGGTCTGCAACAGGCCCACCTGTTTGCGGTTGTGCTGGTGCTCCACCAGCTGCAGCTGCAGCTTCAGCCATGAAATTCTGCACCACATTCACATTCATTAATTGTATTGCTTGATTACCATGCACACTAATCACGTGAGGCAAGTGCCAGTTTGGTTTAACTCTTTAAAAGAAGTAACTTATTTTTACTTTATGAGGGAGAAATTTTTAAAAATAAACGACTGGTTACCTAAATTTAAGCATTACCAGACATGTATTAAATCAGTTCAAACATTCACATGGGTACTATCTGTTTGTGATTAAAAAAATTAACGTAAAAAAGAAGCAGCAGCAAAAGCAATTCTCTATTTTTTCCATGCTTCTGCTTTTCTAAATAATTTCATCCAAACATGTAAATTTCGCAAGTAAATAATTATTTTATTAAAAAATACTTTTTTTTTTTCTTAAAAATACTAACAGACTTATAATAGATACCAAAATTAGCATCAAACTAGGAAAAACCTTTAGCCTCTCTTCAGAACCAAAATAAGATTGAAAATGAAATGAGATTGTGAACAGGAAGATTGGAAGAAAAAACTATTAGAAAATTATTCCCAATTTTTTATTGAGATGATACTTTGTGACCGATAACTGTAATTTTGAAATTCAACCAGCTTCTAGTTTTCTCCACTTTTAGTTATAAAGATTAATCTTGATGACACTCAAATGCAATGAATATTTTATGTCCCCTATGAACACTGCAAACGGCTTTTCACAAAATAATTTCATACATACTACTAATAAGATAGAAGTCTAATTACCGCTGAAAAAAATATTTACAAGACGTGCAGCATCTCACGGATTGAATTTTTTTTAAGTTGATTAAAAAAAGATCAAGATCAGAATACCTGTATCAGTTGCTGAGCTGTTTGGACTTGAGACGCAGTTCCACTGATTTCAACTGTCATCTCCCCAGGAACACCTCTTGTTTCTTGTATGGTAACAGTAGCCCCACTAGCTCTTCTGATGTAGCTTATACTCGCTCCTGCTGTTCCAATGACAGCATCAGCATATGATAGAGGAATTTGCATTTGCTGCGTGATCTGCCAAAATAGCAAAAATAAAATTCATCATGATTCAAATGTAATACATTTTATAAAGAACAGGAACTCAGGTCTAATTAATAAGTATATATTGCATATTCTCTAATTCCAAATGTGAATACATAGCTAGATAAGCGTGTTTGCACCCACAGTTCCATTTAAAGTCAAGCATAAACTACTAATCAAACAGGATACCACGTCTAATAAACAACTGGAGAATACATTCACAAGATATTTCACATACTTTGTTTAGCTAAATATTTAAGAAAAATCCAAGTATTTGTGCATTTTGCATCATCTTCGGCTATCTTAAATCTAACTATATATCAATTTAAATGGGAAATTGTGACTAGCCAGCTAGGTTTACAACAGTTATAGAACAAAATCGAAGAAACAGCAGTCAACAAATTTCCACAAATACAAAACCCACAGCTCCTAAGAACAATTACAGCATTCTGTGAAAATTACTACAATACAATTTTCCAAGAAGCACAAGTACCTGTGTGACTACGGAAGGTGCAGATTGAGCATTTGAAGAAGCATGAACGCCTATTGAAGCATCTCTTCCATAGGCAGATATACCTTGATGGGGCTGTCTTTCGACAGGGATCTCGGCTGGTGGATAATAACTATCAAGTTGTCGTGGAGGTGGCATGTATTGAGAAGGAGGTCCAAAACCAGGACCTCCACCAGCATTTGGAGGAAGGCCCTGAGGTGGACCCCAAGATTGGTGGGGTGGCATGTGCTCGGGGTGATGGGTATTGGCTATTTGCATCTGGAGAAATAATAATTTATGGCTTAATAAAAAGGTGATTTTAAGGATTTATTAAAAAATAATTTATTTTTTAGAGTTATTTTTGAAGTATAAGCTATTTTTATTTGGTAACAATATAAAAAGAACTTTTTATTTTAAATAGTTAGCTTTTGTTCACAAGCTACTCAAAATAGTAAAAAAATTGATTTATTCAACATCTATTTTTTCAAAACTTTAAACAAGCACTAAATTTTTTAAAAACAGATCGTGAAAAAAAATCTAAAAGCATTTCGCATCTTATTAAAAAGAAATATTCTTCAAGAGTGTAAGGTGAAATCTCACTTACATTTATTTCGAATATTGGAATTACACTACGATCAACTAAAAACTTCCTTAGGTGGGAAGCAATTAACTCTAGTGCCTTATGTACTCCAGCAGCATCCCCTACTACTTCAACCACCCTGTCATCTTGAAGAGCAAAAATTGGGAGGTCTTCTGCAGAAGTGAAAGACGATGCAGATGGTTAGCAACTACAGAGTGTCAAACAGCCCACCAACGGATCAAAATGCAAAGATTGGAAAACAGCTTCAAATTTTCAATAATACTATATTTGAAAGCATAAACCCGAACACAGTAATAGATATTATTTTCTCCAAAATTCATTCATACCAGTCCAGCAAATTGTTCCTGCAATAATTTTCAGTTAAGGAAGGATAGACAATGAAGATTCCAGAATGTTTTGAAAACTATAATTAGATTGTAACAATCTTGAATTGAAACCAAAATCATGGCTTAATCTATTATTAGATTGTAACGATCATGGCTTAAAATCATATTCAAATAATAAAAACCAAAATGAAATCAATGAAAATACGGAATTCTAAAATAATGAATAAAGACAATTACGCAAAAGTAACAACTACACGGGAAAATGTCATAAAAAAGTACGAACCTGCTCCAAGAACTCTAACAATACAATTGGATGCCTCTTGGATAGATTTTACAGTCCCTCCTTGCTTCCCAATTAAACTTCCCGCTTGTGAGGCTGCCACTAGAAGTTTGGTAGAAACCTTCCCAGCCGCACCTGAAGGTGCGTGGGTAAAATCACTCTCCAAACCATCAATAATCCTCTTATGAACCCTCAATAAGCCATCCACAGCAGGAGGAAGAGAGGAATCAGGATCGTCTTTACCTGATATCATTACCTAATCAAAATGAACAAATAACAGTATCAACCATCAGCATAATATCTCTAATATCTATGTATCACAATAATACATAAACATTAATTAGGGTAGAAAACAAACTGACAATAATACACCAAACAGAAACATTAAGTACTAAGGATATTACATGCCACCTATAATGTCAAGCTCAGAAAGAGAGCAAACAAGCAAGCAATTTTGAATATTTCAAAATGTAATAGTTTAAATCCTCTTTCTGTGATTTTTTCTTCCCCCAATTAATCTCTATATCCTTACCTATCAACAAAATGCCAGAAGAAATCATTCACCGTCAGACAGTTTTCTAACAGTTCCACAGCTCACTGTGATCAAGACCTTATCACAATTACTCTATACCAAATTAATCTACATTAACAACTTGATCTGATGGTACAATGGCAATACTTGTCTCAGCCCACTAAGTGAGATTGGCTACAGGAATCACATACCACCATTAAGCTTATTAATACCCAAATTCTCAAGGGTATTTATTCACCATGAGGTCATTCTTAATAATTTAATTTAACCATACCAGATAGTAATGTCTGAAAATTAAAATGTCAAACAACTTTTGGTTAAGTACCAGCCATGGAAGCACAGTGTTCATTAGAAGCAAGTGGGATGAATACATGGAACGTGATTCAGATGAGATCTTAATAAGCATCTTCAACAAACCTTAAAATATGAGTTTAGACTTAATCATCGAAATCTAAGGTATAATTTAAAGTTTGCACAGCTCTAACTTTTCACCTTACCGAGAACCACCTTTCCTTCCTCCCCCGTTTCCACACCTTATATACAGTTTCCCAGGCCTCCGCACATTCTTTCTTACTTGAGTAGTGGTCTATAAGCATATCACCTTAAATTTCCCTTACTAGCCCTCTACTAATATATGAATAGCTCCATAAATTACACATACCACAAAAAAAAAAATCCTCCTAGCTGCTTTTATTCAACCAACTAAAACAGACTTAAGAATTGCTTGCAATAATGGAAGTCTCAAGCTGAAACATAATAACTCTAATTGAGCAATAACTTTCATAACATGGCAGAAGATGTAAGATTCACGTCACAGTGGAGGTGTCTTCTAACTCCTTAATAATTGAATCTCAGTTTACGAGAGTGCATTTAGCTAATCATACAACAGTATGGTCAATATTATCTAGTAAAGAACTACTATGATAACTATCATTTAACACGGAGAAGCTCCATGTGTTATGATTGAGTTGATTGATAGACTTGATTAGTTTTTGTATCCTTTTTTTCCAATAACATGTATAACAATAAAAAATACTTCAGTTTTTTATGGTTTAAGTATAGTATTAGATTTGGTTATAAGCTTCTTTTTCATTGCTTGCAATCTGCGGCAAGACATCAATCATCCAGGTTTTGAATTTACCAGATGGAATGCAGAGCTTCGTGGTACATGTTAACAAACTTTTCAGCACTTTGCAATGCTCAATGCTGATCCCTGCATCTGGAACTTTGGTTCTTCAATATTGGGACCTAATTGATGATTGAGTCGTTGCCTTTAAAATTGGAACATTGAACCTGCACAGATTCATTTCCCGTCAGAATTATATTCATATTCCGTGGATTCTTGCCATTAGTCTTCATTTCGAATTAGCTTCATCTTCTTCACGTTAGTTTTTTTTTTTTTACTGTAGTACATGAGTAAGGTTGCACTTTAGACTTTCAGACCATGAAAAAGCTATATCTTTTTTTGCTGTAATATTTTTAATTAAAATTTCTGGGTACAACAAGTGGACTCCGGAAATGTCATGAAAGATAGCTGAAGGAAACATAACCACTATCTGTTATCCTTCATAACATCATTGACAAACCACAGTCTCAATTCCACTACAAAATTAGCACCACTAGAGTTACTCTGAAGTGATGCACGAAACATAAATTCCAGTTCTTCAAGAGGAATCAAACCTCCATTATATGCAAAGGAACGTTGACTCTCCTAATGTTTTCTAATGTTAATATTATAAGCAGTTAGGACAAAGACTAAATAGAGAACTACCCCAATGCATACGTACAAGGTAAACATCTACCACAGTGGCCCTAAATTCAGAAAAGGATACCCGCATGAGTTCAAACAGTTTCTGTTCATTTCTGATATCTAATTCAATAATGGCTAAACTATGGATAGAACATATAACTCAAATCTATCACCATGAACCTCCAAGGAAAAGCAAATAGCATCAACATCTTCCACTATTCCAATCTTCGAGAAGCTCAGTCAAAACCTCTCAAAGCCAAATATAAAATAAATGCATTAAAGAAGAAAAAAAGAAAGGCACAAGAGCACATTAAAGATTCCACATCAATACTCGCCCAACAACAAGCAGCTGAAATGTGAACAACAAAATAATATCAAACCGTATTCCCCTCAACAAAAGAAGGGAAAAAAAAAGTTGCAATTAACTAGACAGCAAGATACACATAAGCGGAATTGAAGAGTGTATGAGAATGATGAGAAGTGAAGTAGAAGAGACTTACAGCCCTTTGCGCAGTTCCGGGAGGACCATCAAGAATTTTAACGCGAGCTCGTGTCTCCTCCACGATTTTCTTAATGAACTCTCCTTTACGTCCGATTATGCCCCCAACCTTCTGCGCAGGAACTAACATCCGAAACACACTCTCCCCAGGCCACCCCGGCCACTTCTTCTCAGCAACAACCGCCTCCTCGCCACCGTGCAATTCCGCCTCAACTGTTTCCTCCGCGTCAAGCTCAGCGCTCGTGTTCTGATCCACTTCAGCCATCGACGTTTTCACTGCCAAAACACACAGCAAGCAATATTACAGATACGACAGACGAAACATCACAACACATCACATGCTATCCCGAAGGAACTACGTAGCACGAAGGATTCAGATCAACTGGATCTAAAGGGGAAACACCTAATCGCCATTAGAAATGAATAATAAATTATTAAACAAGTAAGTGAGTGTAGTGTGTGAACTTACCTTGATTGGAAGGACTAAGAGGAACAGTTACGAATCTAGGGTTTTGAGTTGAGGAGAAGAAGAAGAAGAAGAAGAAAGGCAAGTGATGGATGAAAGGGAACAGTCTTATATACCAGAAAGTGATGAAGCAGAAAGATAGATGGATAGATACTGTGTGTCACCCAACCACTAAAGTAAACATCTTCCCATATATGGCTTTTTCCCCCATTTAACTCAATATAATTAATTAAATTATTGAATCTGATCAAATTTAATGTAAATTTGTATAAACATTCTTTTGGACAGAATAAAATTTTTGTAAACATAAAGTGTGTGTTTTTGCATATAAATTGAAGTTCATTGTGTATAAATAAACATGGTATTCCCTGTATTGTTGTTTTTCATGTTAATTAATGTGGAATTTGGTATAATAGTTGTTTTAAAGTTTTACAAAATGAAATATAAATAGAAATTTTTCATTTTTTTACAAGAAAACGTTTTTAATATATTGCATTCACAAAATGTTCATTTAACAACATAATAATTAATCATAATAAATGAAGTATTATTTTCTTAAAATTAGTTTGCCCTTTGTAAGACACTTATATTGGAATCTTAGAATTAATATGATATATTAACTAGTAATTAATTATTTTCTTTATTTATTGTGTTCCTAAAGTCCTTTTTCTTAAGAAAAAATTGTTAATGTTTATTGGTCATTCTTAAATTGTTTCAATATAACATTTTTTTTAACTATACTTTTATTTTCCTTGTTACTATGCATTGAAAATTGTTGAAAGAGAAAATTGGAAAAGAAATAATAGATCATGTATTTAAAATTACATTGAAAAAACAATACTTTCCAAAATAATTAAGATCTTTTTCAAAAGTAAGATTCTGATATATAAGAAGTGGGCTACTCTGGCTAATACAAAAAAACAAAGTTTTAAAATATGCAAATTCAATATTTTATAAACAAAAATTCAATGATTTATCTTTAGATCAGATTTTAGAATAAATATTAGTTTCCTTTATATTATTGATAAAATAAAAATTGTACTTACTTTTAATTTATATTTATATTTATATTAAAATTACATGTAATATACAGTGATAAGTTAATAGTTTAATTATCAATTATATAACTATTTTCTATATTAAAAGGTGTCTTCTAAAATATATAACTGTTTGTAAAACGAACTATAAATTAGAAACAATATTTTTTATGATATTTTTAGCGAAATCATCCAAATTTTTTACAAAAGATTCTTTATTTTTTTTATATTTAAAAATTAATCTTTCATTCAAGTTTTAATTAATATGATATTTTTATATAAAATAAGAGGAGTAAATCTTACTTGATAAAAATATAAAAGGATGAATAATATTTATTAAAAACATAACAAAATACGAATATTTATTTAAAATGAAAGATGATATAATATTATTTAATTAAAAACATAAGATATATAATTTTCTATTTTAAAATTAAAGAGATGTGGAAACTTTGATCTCTAAATTAACAATTCCTACCAAGACAGAAAAACTAAATTAAGATTAATTGTTGTATAGTAAAATCTCAAACTTGAAACAATACATTGATGTTCATGTTAGATAATTGTTAGATTTTATGCAATTGAAGGAGCTACAGTGCCACTTCTCTTCAGATCTTCAGCACGTGTCTTATAGAAGTTATTGTTCTCTTATTTATTGGTTTTGTTAGCATTGTTCACACTAGACACTAGTTTTGTGTTAGTTGTTATTTTTATTTTCATGTCTTTTAGTTTTTCTATTATACAAAAGGAAAATGATTAAACATTGCTTCATAATTGTCTTTAGCATATATATAAATCCTTTAGATATTTATATTCGGTCTTTTATTTTATATATCCACTCTGAAAGAATAAATTAAATATTTTATCATTATAATTCTACTAAATAGTTTATTTTAAAATACTTGTGTACTTTTCTCTTCAACCATTCTTTTCAATTCCTAAAAAAAATTAATTATTTAAGAAAGTAACTTCTTTCATAACATAACTTTGTTTTAAGGATTAACAAGTTATTTAACTGAGAAACATAGATTTGAGAATATTGTGATTTTAAGTGTGATTCGGCTAAAAAGTTATTCTTAATTAGATATTATTTATTTTTAAAAGATTTTTGTCATATTTTGTTAATTTAGTTTTAGTTCATGAGATAAGAGGTGGGCAAGTACTTTTTTTTTTTTCATTCCTAAGATTATAAAAGAATAGGTCCCTTACAAGTCCCATCTTCCTGTGATTGAAGATCAAATACTTTCAATTTCACATCTGGTTCTTTCTCCCATCATTTTACTTTAAAATTAGTATTGCATAAAGTTTCATAAAAATAAATAAAAAAATCATAAGGAGTAGGAAGATGCAGAAAAATAATGAATCAATTTATGCAATCATCATAAATATCTCTAGGAATGACATACTAAAGTGACAACATTGAAGTTTGGAAATATGAAAACCTAGTATTTGACTACTGAGTGGTAGCTTGTTTATCATTGTAACTTAATGACTCCTCTTCTCGTGGGTATTCAATGAAACAGTTATCTAACATCTATCCTCTTATGTACGTCTATGGATTCAAACAGCACAGAAGAAAAATTGAATATGGATGTTAACAAGTTAAGGTGCACATTGACCCAGATCTCCTACATCTGTCATTTCCTGTCTCTGTCATTTCTTGTCACGGTCTTTTGCATCTGATTTTGATTCAGTGTTGGTAGGAGCCGTAAGATTCTCACACTTCTCGGATTTCTCTAGAACAATTTCAATCTAGTAAATAACGAAAAAGATATCAAACACCCTTTAGTAAGACACAAAATGAAACTAAAATCAACTTGCAAGCAACCCACCTTAGCCTTCTGGACCAAGCGACCTTTGTTCTCGTCCTTCATGCTAACTGAAGATGTCGAAACCTCTGTTCCATCACAAAACATTGATTAGGGTTACCACAACACCATCTTGTATGAGACATCAATGTACAACAGAACAAACAATGACTCTCACTCTTCTCAGTAGCAAGTCCGTTGTTCTTCAAAATCTCGGCAATCGTAACAACTGTAGTTATAGCTGCAGAGAGATTTACATTTACATTAATTTAACTAGCATGAATGCACCCAAAAGAAAAAAAACACATGAAATGGAGTAATTTGCATTAAAGAAAGGATCTTTATGATCAAAACACAAATGAGAAGAGAAAACGCACCCATTCCAAGAGCAGAAAGCACAACCTCATCGCGCTGCTGTATGTACCTCTGGTTCAAAGCAAGAAATTTTTCATATCTAAGATCAAAAGAAGGAATCTTTACAAGAGAAAATTGAAAGAACGGATAGATACCTTGGCGAGATTGACGTAAAAGAAAAGGGGTTTCTTGGTGTTGGAAACCTGGATTCTGTTCTTCTTGGGGGATTCTACTTCATGGTCAGTGGTGCTTTGAATTTGAGGTACAGGGGGAGCAGCAACAGTGGGCATTGTGATTATTACGGTAATATTATTGTATGATGATGATAGAGACAAAGTGTGAGGGAATTAGATTGAATGATGAAGAAGGAGAGGAGTGAGTGAATGTTATAGAAAAGAAGAGGACACGTGGCGGTGTTTGAAGGGGACGTGGACGGGGTAAACTCTTTAATCTCTTCTTTGTTAATGCGAAAACCGTTGGGATTCTGTTAGGAGGAAAGAGAAACGGTTGATGGTCGTTATTTGTTTTTTGCTTCATTGTCGGATATGTCTCTTCCTCGCAACTGGGCCGTGAGCCAGGCCTCATTGTTTATGGGCCCAAAAGGTGATCGCATATGACAAAAGAGAGAACCATCTTTGAAGATGTCTAATGTGAATGATTGGTGAGAAAGGTTGCACGTGTTAGAAATTTGTGTTACTTTTTGGAAATCCTGGCTCTGGAAATTGCAGTGAGGGACCATTTATGCAATGCGTGTATGAATGTATATAATGTGCAAAATTAAAGATGGCAAAACCATAATACAATGAAAAGAAAGAGTGAATTGTCTCTTACATACGGTGCATAGCTATGCAAAAAAGAAGGTCCCAACAACATTATAGTTGTGCTAATGTTTTTCACAACTTTATTTGGTGCAGCTAGGTCTTGGTGTGGTGGTCCAGGCACACGTAATAACAAAATCAGTCACGGTGTCTCTATCCCAAAGAGAAGTTGCATTCTCTAATCAACGTGTATTCTCTTTGAACGATGAACCCAAATACATAATAAAGGCCAAAGTGGAGTGTGTTTTCTCGCGTGGGGAAGTGTAGGCCCAAACTATGCTCTATGCTGTTCCACTCTGTGGAGTCTTTTTTCAATTATTAGTCTTTTTCTTTCTTAATCCAAATAAACTCGTAAAGCCCTTTTCATCATTGTAAGTCCTTTTCGTTTCTTCCTCATAATCCAAATAATCTCATAATCATACACCTTTTTTCATTTATCACTCGTTTTCTTTGTCATAATCCTTTGTGAAGTGCACTAGTGGAGCACTCACACCCGCAAACCCAAATGGAAAGTTCAACACAAAATGACGGAAGAAGAGAAAAAGGTGTTAGGCAGGGACAAGATAAGCCACGTTTAATTGTTGATGGAAGTGTGGAATCTTCCGCAACAAAATGACGATAATTTACGGCAATCTATCTAGATTATGTGGTAGGAACTCCCAATTATATGATTGATTTGTTGTGGAAAGAACGATTGGGAGATCCAATAGGTGTTGTTTTTTTTTAGAAAATTCCAATAGCCTTTGTGATTGACAATTATATAGTGATTTGTTGTTTTGATTGTAGGCATTGTTATGTTTAAGATATGAATATTTTCAGCTTAGCGATCGAAAACGAGGAAACGATCCAAGTTGATGAAAGTTGACAATGAGTGAAAATCAGTGTTGGAAGTTAGGCTTCCATCTTTTCTAGGATTGGCCTTTGCAAAATTTATCATTTTCCTCACACATATGACTTGTCATTTTTTTAGTTAACCTTCCATGTCTTGTCTTGATTACGATTCATTGTATATAGTTTATATATCATTATGTTTACAGTGCACCCCACAGAAAAAAAAAAAAAAAAAAAAAAAAAAAAAAAAGTTCAAACATATGGTGAGAAGAAATTGACCAATGAATATTTATGGGGACCAGAGATTGCGTCATACTATGTAGTCGGTGCACACTTGTAAGAGATGAAAGTGAACTCTGAAAACAAGGGTGTGAAGGAGATAAGATTTGTGCTATTATGAAATAGGGCTAAAAATCAGCTTTTTTATCTTTAGACTTCAGGTATCATTCATAATATATTATTAAATTTGTTCATTTTTATACTATATATGTTTTTAGTTGACCAAAAAAAAATATTATTCTTTTATTATCTCACAAATAAATAACTGTCGTGGCTTAGATGTTAAAATGTCTTCTGCATGACACACTTTATTGGTCTAATACTCCGGTATATAAAATTATATATTTTAGTTTGACATTTCACCTTAAAATAATAACATATGATCCATAAATAAGAGATATCATGATGATCAACCCTTACGAAAACAATGTTGGATATTCATTTCACAGTAACAAAATTAGGTTTATTACATGTCGTCACATGAAATTAACCATAAATTTAAGTTTATTATAATTTATTCTCATCTGATCTGTGATGCTAAATAAGAACACTCTTTCCACTCAATTTGAAAAAAAAAACGTATTTATATAACATTAATTAAAATTAAAAAAATAAAAAAATAAAAGACACCTAACAAAAGTCTCATGAGAAACGTGTAACGTTTTAACGCATAAATTATAACGAAAGTTATAAGTTTAACATTATGGTCTTATTAAAATTTTATTTGTACACGTTTATCTAACACAAACTTTAAAATCTTAATTTTAAAATAAAATAAAGAGTCACAAAAATGAACAAAAAATTTATATTAAATGTAAATAAAAACTACTAAAATGTAAATCTTATATAATACTTGTGCTCGAATAACATTTGTATTAGGTTGAGTGCTCCCCACTAAATCAACAATTATAATCATCCGTCAGAATGCAACAATATCCTCTTAGTAATTGTCTCATTATATATAAAAGTGACAAATTATTAATGTAATAAAATAAAATAAAAAAGTTATTAATCAACCTTAATAACCTAGGTTGTTTTGTGTATGACAAACTAAATTTAAATTTAATAATTAATTTGGTCTTGTTATAAAGAAATATATAGTTAAATTAGTATGGTAAGTTAAAATGTTTAACGTGCAACTTAATGTAGCTTTTTTAACATTTATGTTTTATTTTTATTAAAAAAACTAAATTATTAATTTGATCATTTGATGGAATAATTTATGTCATTTTAGGTTTATGCGATCATTCTTACACAATTATTTTTCAGTCTTTTGAAATTTGACACTTAGCTGTTGGTAGCTGTAAAAAAAATATATACATATGAATATAGAAAAATAGTGTAACGATTTTTTATTTGAAATAATTAACCAAAAGTCAAAGAGAGAAACTTTGTAAAAAAGAAGTGAGATTAAACATGTTTAACAAACTTGGATTCTCACAAATGTAACATATAATTGAAGATTCGAGTCTCATTTATGTGATTAGAGCTAGGTAATCAATTTGAGTGTAATATATTTTGAGAAGTGTTTTCTAATGTTCTAATTGATGAGTCTTAAACAAACAACACACACAAATAATCTGCAAGGAATAGAAGAAAGAACGGAACACGGGCAACACACAAGATTTAACGTGGTTCGGTTTCCCTAATCCACGTGCAACAGGAAGAATTTTATTCACTTGTGATTGCTAAAGATTACAAATACAAGTTGTGTATTTATAGGGAGA
>Ga0209489_105064_pt1 | contig 23437 bp, 11 predicted proteins | sample SiratrowhiteBW_FD_187527 | JGI IMG/M metagenome (GOLD analysis project Ga0209489, IMG submission 187527) | Root nodule microbial communities of legume samples collected from California, USA - Siratro white BW (SPAdes) (version 2) | ecosystem: Host-associated > Plants > Roots > Nodule | place...
ATATATAATAACTTTGGTACACCAATCCATTATGTATAATATACATGGAAATTCTCACCCTAGAGAAAGGTGAATATAACCTATTTACACAAATCATATAAATATTAGATAACTGAGTGGACTTCCTTCAAAAACTAAAACCATATATACTTCTAAGTTGTAAGGTTTAATACCAACGACTAATTATAATATATACTTTTAAAGCACTATACCTTGCAAACAACCAAAGGGCAAGATCTTATATTCTTTGCCTTCCGTTAATGAACATATTTATCTTGAAATACACAAGCTTGGGTTACATTCTCACTATATATACGTAAAGAATTTGCCAAAGACTTGAAATAATTCAAGAGTAAAAAAGTTTTCCATTTAGTTTATTTAAATTTACCTACACCAAAATTATGTTGGCAATAATGTAAATTTAAATTACAATGATATAAATTCAAATTACAAGGTAAAATTGCACTCATATTTATCCATATGTACGTAGCAATTACCTCCACAAAGTGAATATAAAATTTAGGACATTATTTGCATTTTATTATTTCACTCGATAGAATGGGCATATCAATTCAGAGTCCGAGTGAAATACATGTGAAACTTTTAATCTTTGAAAAAATTCTGTCTCCCCATATAGATAAATAGATGGAGTCATGTTGATCAAGGTGTTAGATGTATTTAAATGTGAGTCTAAGTCCCATATTGAGTAGAAATAAGAAATTTGAGCAAAATATAAAAAAGGAGATCCACAAACTTAATGTCTTAAAGTTTTAGGTTGAAGGTAGTGTAATTTTCTTGTGTGTTGACTCTTGTCTAATTCTTGTGAGATCTCTTCAGGCATGGAAGAAAGACTCTCACTTGAGGGAGAGATTGTTAGGTGTATCCAAGTGTGAGTCTAAGTCCCACATTGAGTAAAAGTGAGAAAGTTAAGCAAAATATAAAAAAGAAAATCCACAAACCTAAGATTTTAGGTTGAAGGTAGTGTCATTTCCCCAGTATTTCTCTTCTCGAATTTTCCCAACACAATATTACACCACCTATATCAATCAACATTCCTGTATTTCCAATTGATCGTAGTAAAATTTATTATTGCAATCACCCCCTTTAACCATGTAAATCTATATTGTTTTTTACTAAGCAATGATTCATTAAATATAAATATCTTGTGAGATCTCTTCAGGCATGGAAGAAAGACTCTCACTTGAGGGAGAGATTGTTAGGTGTATCCAAGTGTGAGTCTAAGTCTCACATTGAGTAAAAGTGAGAAAGTTAAGCAAAATATAAAAAAGAAAATCTACAAACCTAAGATTTTAGGTTGAAGGTAGTGTCATTTCCCCAGTATTTCTCTTCTCGAATTTTTCCAACACAATATTACACCACCTATATCAATCAACATTCTTGTATTTCCAATTGATCGTGGTAAAATTTATTATTGCAATCACCCCCTTTAACCATGTAAATCTATATTGTTTTTTACTAAGCAATGATTCATTAAATATAAATATCTTTCAAGAGTCCTCATGTAACTTCTTTTTTTCCTAGATTTTCACCTCACTTATACTTATTTCGTAAGTTTAAAATAAGTTATGCATTCACTAATTTGTAAAAACTCTTTTATATAGTTTCTCTAAATTTTTATTTTTAGTTTGTGCAAAAGTTAATGTTAACTTTTAAAAATGTAAAATGTGTTAATGATAAATATCATGTGATGAAACAATTCATATGAACCTAAGTATAATTTGTTAGATTTAGAAAATTATACTATTCTAATAGTTTTGTTTAATTGAACTTTAAAAAAGAAATCATAGATTGAAAAATAATTGCTGAACATCTTTTAACATTTCATATCCTGTTTAAAACATTATAATGTTAAATCTTTGCAATGGTAAAAGTTGGTTAAGAACATTTAAAATATGAAGTTGATTGATTTTAAATGTGAATCTAAGTCTCATATTAAATATAAATAAAAAAATTTAACTAACATATAATAAAAAAAATTATAAATCTTAAAGTTTTAGATTGAAAATTATGTCATTTTCTTATATAACTAGAAGGTTTTATGAATCTGACTCTTGTTTCATTTTTTTTATCTCTCTTTCTAAAAAAATATTTTATTTTATTTTTAAAATTTGTTATTAGATGACAGTAATATCCTTGAAATAATTTTACTATCATATAAGAACTACTAGACCTTTTTTCTAACTTTTAAATAAAAGTAACTAATATATTTCAACTAAAATATAAAAAATTCTCATATAACACAAGCATTCCCTAAAAATATATATAAATTATTTCTTCTTATTTTATATATGAAAATAACAAAACAATAAGATGTGATTTTACAATATCTAACTCAATTTTAAAAATTCCTTCACTTCAAATAGTAATTATAATTACTGATATATTTATATTTCAATGCTTAAATCTGTTGGGAAGTCATTTAAAAAGAATCTATAAAATGTAACGTTAAATAATTTGTTTAAATTGATCTAAAGAACTCATTACATAACTTAATTAGACAAACTCATGACTAAGAAAAAGACAAAATTACACACCACACACCGCAAAAACATATATACCTTGAAAAAATGAAAAGCAGAGGTTACGGTGTGTTAAGTTTAAAAGTAAAAGATCCTCATAACTAGTTCCCACCCAATGGAATCAGCCAACTGAAAGTGACCCAATTGAATTGTAGAGAGTGGACGCGATGGATACACGTGGTCACATCACAGCTATCTAACTATCTATTCTTTTCCAAAACCCACACGTTTCAGTCAAATCAGCATCCCCATCATTTTCTCCTCAATTTTCTTTTATTATTTTCCTTGAAAATCCATGTACAGAAAAGAAAGAACAAGTTGTATTGATATAAAAATTTAGTATACAAAGTTGTTCATAAAAGGAATATAAAAGACAAAGTATAAAAGATAAAATGATTGATGTGATGGAGATTAATATATAAAAAAATTTACGAAAGTATTATTTAAGTTTATTTATTATTGTATGAAAAATGTTAGAAAAGTTGGAGGGAGAACAGCAGAGGAAATTTACACATTAGAAAAGCAGTCACGTATAGAGAAAGGCATTCTAGTTTCCAAAATTCCTTCTTCGTTTTGGGACCTTTTGCTATTAAATTTTTTTTCTTTGGTTTCCGCTGGAAGCAACATTGAAGCTTTGCTTGGTCAGATTATTTGACCTTTTTCTTATTCTTTAATAAAAGCGACAAACATTTTTTTTCAAAAGGGACCTCCAAAGTCCAAAGCAGTTATGGCAGTTTGGTCCACTTAAATTTTGTTTTCATGTTCAATGCTAACATATTATGTTCCCTCTTGACTTAATGCAATTGGAATCACGTAGAAAGAAGTTCTAGAATAACAGTATTCGTAGCAGTTTCAGTTTTATTGACTGCTATTACTACAAATGATTGAGAAATTAAAGTAAAGTTTCTATTATAAATTATAAATGGAAAAAAATGAGAATAATTAAAACCATAGTCTGAATTTTGAATTACTCTAGTCTTGATTTGAAATGGAAATTTAGTTGGAAGAATCTCCAAGGCCACCGGTTTTGACTGTAAGTAGGCCACGAATTTGTGGACATGGAAAGAACAAGAAAGTACAAGAAGAAAGCTATACCACGTTCAATATATTTTACTGGAGCCATGCAAACCTGTTGAATTTGAAACAAATAAAAAGATTAATAGCACACTTTTCACTCATTTTCTTAATTATCATTTTACTATTCAACAAATGCTATGTTGATCATACCCAAAAGAAATTGAACCTCACATTATTTAAAAGAAATTTATTCAATAATATTTAAAAAAGTATAATTTAATTTCAATGGATTTTGATTCTAAAGTTTATTTATGCATTGAAACTAACTTGTAGGAACTTTTTTATATTATTTCTTTAAAATTTTATTTTTAACTTCAACCTAGATTAACTTTAACTCAGAAAAATATTTTTATTTTTCTCTACTAAAAATACTTGAGAAAAATTGTTTAAATATATCATAAGAAATGAAAAAAAAAAAAGTAGCGTGGTGAAATATTAAACTCATTCAGTCTCTCAATTATACCTTAACGTAATAAATCGACTACAAAGGAATTTATTTGTACAACTTGGCTGAGAGCATTTTTCATAAAGATGATAAATTGGTTTATATAGTGTTTTCACCTCAAATTTATTGAAAATGTAAGGTTAGGGTTATATTTAAGGGAGGAAGATATATTTAAATTAACCTTGATCTCAACTCTTAAGTGACGTAGAATTATTGGATATATTGGAACAAGTCTCTCAGTCGAGGAATAAGGGAAACAGGTTCTCACAAATGACACCAATGTTTCAACTTCAAGTAGATAAAGAAGGTATCGTTAGATATGTCTGCTTTGGACCTTATAGCTCTGTCATGATTTTGTCTTTAAAAGTCGTCTCATAGAGTCATAAGAGTAAAATATATTTAAATTGATATGAGACTGTTGATACAAATAATAATATAATAGGGCCCAATAATAAAAACATACACATGGCAAGGGATCTGAGTGAGGCGGTAACTAATTCATAGACCATAGAAAAAGTGAGGAGGAGCACTAGAATGGGCCAAAGGTCCAAGAGACTAGATAATTATACATGCTTGAAAGGCAGGGAGAGACAGTGTGTGGAATGTGAGTTCTCCTCTCCTCTGTTATTGAATTCTTCATTCTCTCATCTGCTATTCTAATTTCTTCCAACATCATTGCTTATTATTGATTATCATTTATAGGTGGTATCAGATATTCAGAAGAAGGATCAAATACTGGTTGTTATAATAATTTTTTTTATTCCTTAGTTGTTATTATAGAAAGTTGTTTTATTCAAAGAACATATATGAATAATATTGCACACATACTTTTTGTTGGTATTTTCTGTTGATTTTAATACAGATCGTATCATTGGTGCTTTCACTAAGTTACTTATGGCTAACAATACAAGAATGAAAGAGATACAAGGATAACTGAAGTGCGTTTCGGAGACTATGGGTTTACATTATAATCGATTTATGCAAATGCATCAACGGTTTGAGAAGATTGATCAACATTTGCAGGAGTTGCATCAACTACTCCTGAAATCTCAGAAGGACTCTCCAGTACAGGCTTCCACTTCAATCGTTTCCCATCCTCGCTCTATGAAGCTGGATTTTACACAGTTCATTGGTGATGACACAATGACTTGGTTGTACAAGACTGAAAAGTTTTTTACATTATACAACACTCCCAATGAGTAGAAAGTGGTCATTGCTTCCATTCATTTTGAAGGAAAAGTCTTACCATGGTTTCAACTACTAGAAAAAAGCACACCAAGTACCTGATTGGCTATCGTTGTCCACTACCATTCAAATTTAGTTTGGCCCATCTCAATTTGATAATCCCCGTTCGGATCTGTTCAAGCTAAAGCAATCCTTTACAGTGGCAGACTATTATGCTTCCTTCATTGAGTTAGCTAATCAATCATATGGGTTGGATGATTTTGTATTGCTTGATTGTTTTATTAGTGGATTAATACTTGAATTGAAGCGTTAAGTGGTATCCCAAGCCCCTCACTCATTACTTCAGGCTGTGTCATTTGCTAAACTCTTTGAGGAAAAAATTCACCCATCATCTCTAGCTCCTAAGCACAAATTTCTTTACCTTCGAGCGGAATCACTTATACAAAATACTTCTAAACTTTATTAACAACAAACACAAACCCACTTATAAACACAAACCCACCATTATTACTTCCCACACCACCAAAACCCAACAACTTAGAGTGTTTAACCCTAACTGACATTTAATTTCGTCGAGAAAAGGGGATTTGTTTTACTTGTGATGAGAAGTATTCCTCTACTCATCAGTGTGCTAATAAATACTATTTCTTAATCCAATGTGATGATGAAATATCTTCGGAGCCAGACCTAAATGTACAGAGCCAGCAGATTGTCCAAAATCAGTCTGAGGAATCTGATCAGACACTGATCAGACACCTCATTTATCATATAATGCCATGAAAAGTACCACAGTGAGAGGCACAATTAGATTCACATGATTTATCCAGGGCCACAAGATTCAAATCCTTATTTATTGATGGAGGGAGTTCTGATAATTTCATCCAACCTAGAGAGTGACTAAATTTCTACACCTACCCATCTATCAGACCCCACGATTAAAAGTGTTGGTGGGAAATAGAGAGCAATTGGAATGTGAAGGTGAAGTCTAGAATATCCCAGTCCAAATCTAGGGTGACTCTTTGTATATTTTAGCCTATGTTCTACCTATCGCTGCAGCTAAATTGGTTCTTGGTAGTCAATGGTTGGCAACTTTGAATACTCATTTATTGAATTATAAAGAACATCTCCTCACTTTTTACATCAATGGGGAACTTATCACTTTACATGGAGAAATATCAAATCTACCTAGCCTAGCTCAGTTCCATCAAATCACCCGCTTACAAGCCACAAACTCTAGCGGAATTATATGTCATTCAAATTCAAATACCGGAGCAGTAGGCATGACTCCCTAAAATACTTGGTTATAACTTCAATATTGAGTATAAAAAGGGTACTGAAAATCAAGCTGCTGATCGGCTTTCCCGATCCTTCATGTCCTTATCTCAACCACAACCTATCCTTCTTTATGAGTTGCAGCAGGACTTAATTACCTATGACCCGTACAGAGAATTTCTATCTGCAGCAGTACCTAATTCTAAACTTTAACACAACAGGGTTTTGGGAAGTCAGATTATTAATCCCTGTAACTTCCACCATTCTACATATGATATTAAAGGAATTTCATGACTCTTTAGTTGGTGGACATGCTGGTATTAAAAGAACTCTAGCTCGCATAACAATTCATTTTTTTTGGAAAGGGATGGCTCAAGATGTACAACAATATGTGAAGAATTGTATAATTTGTCAGCAAGCTAAATATAGCACTCATCCTCCTGCTAGTTTAATGCAACCGCTGCCAATTCCTCAGCATATATGGCAGGATATTACCATGGATTTCATTACCGGGTTGCCATTTTCTCATGGTTAGTTATGTTGGTTGTAATTGATCGTCTTTCAAAATTTTCTTATTTTATTCATCTCGCTGCAGATTTTACAGCAAAGATGGTAGCAGACTTGTTAATATAGCATGTTATTAAAATTCATGGTGTTCCATACTCAATTGTATTTGATAGAGACAAGCTCTTTACTAGTTGATTTTGGAAACATTTGTTTACTAGACAAGAGACTAAGTTGGCAATGAGTTCCTCGTATCATTCATAAACAGATGGTCAATCTGAGATTCTGAACAGGTGCTTAGAAATGTAGTTGCGTTGCTATACTCAGCAGAATCCAAAGGACTAATATAAATTATTATCGTGGGCAAATTATTGGTATAATATGACTTTTCAACCTGCCATAGGTATGACAACATACAAGGCTATTTTTACTCAAGATCCACCATCAATTATCAAATATGAACCTCAACCAGCAAATAATCCAATGGTGCAGCACCAGTTACAACATCGGGACAGATTACTTTGTGAACTTAAGAATAACCTTCTTAAGGCACAAAATCGCATGAAGTGTAGAGCTAATGGTAAACATAGAGATATTCAGTTCTTAGTTGGTGATCATGTATTTGTGAAGTTACAACCTTACTGCCAAAGTTCAATAGCCTTGCGCAAAAACCATAAGCTTGGTATGCGCTATTTCGGACCATTTGAGATTCTTGAACGCATCGGTCCAGTTGCTTACAAATTAAAGTTGCCTGATACAGCGAAAATACATCCAGTATTCCACATTTCTTTACTAAAAAAATTGTGAAGAAGCACCCCAACAACAGAGTATCCCTGTTACTTTACTCAATGCTGACAAAGGATCGATATTTCAACCATCAATTATATTAGACAGACTCAAAATTAAAAGAAATGGTGCTTGGTTGTCAGAGGTACTGATTCAGTGGAAAGAATTGTTTGAGAAAGAGGCTACATGGGAAGGAAAGCATGAAATTCAACGACTTTATCCTCATGTTGACCTTGAGGACAAGGTCAATTTAAATGGAGGAGGTATTGATAGAAATAATAATATAATGAGGCCCAAAAATGAAAACATACATACATGTGGCAAGGGATCCGAGTTAGGTGATAACTAATTCACAAACCACGAAAAAAGTGAAGGGAGCACTGGAATGGGTCAAAGGCCCAAGAGGCTAGAGAATTATACATGCTAGAAGGGCAAGGAGAGAGACAGTGTGTGGAATGTGAGTTCTCCTCTCCTCTATTATTGAATTCTTCATTCTCTCATCTGCTATTTTAATTTCTTCCAACATTATTGCTTATTGTTGATTATCATTTATAGGTGATATGAGAGATTTGAAAAAATAATCAAATACTGGTTGTTATAATACTTTTCGGTATTCCTTAGTCACTATTATAGAAACTGATTTTATTAAAAAAACATATATGAACAATATTGCATACATATTGTTTATTGTTTATTGATATTCCTGTTAATTTTAGATAGAGGTCGTATCAACTATTAGGCCTACAATAGTTGATATATATTTTAGATAAAGATACATGTAAGATTGGAACATTGACTAAAAAAATCAAATCAATTATTGATATATATTGAGTGATAAAATACTATATGCATATCATCAAAGTTCCTAACGACTGCATTAATTTATCCCAAATGCATTCCTTAATCAACGGTAAGAGATTGGTACAGAAATCAAGTTAAGGCAAGATGATTCTTTTAATTATTTAAGCGTTATACACGTTTTTTGTTAGTATTCTCTCAGTTAAACTTAGTTTATTGCCTTACTTTAAAATTGATTCATTACTCCTTAAACTTTAAAAAACATGTGAATGTAGTTATTTATCAATCATATGATGTTAATAAAAAAAAATTACTAATGTTAAATCTAGATGTAAAAAAGAGTAATATTATATATCATATGAATTCAGTTCCCTTATCAAATTTGTGATAATAAAAAATATCACCAAATATTAAATTTTAGCATAACGAAGGATTGAAGTCAAATATTTTAAAAATTAAATTTGAAAGTACAAGAATCAAAAGATATTTTTTTAAAAAAATACAAATAAATTGACCGCTTATTATTGTTATTATCACTAAAAACCTATCAAATCGTATAACAATAATGTATGTGTAAATATAAGAAGTAATAGACAGACACCCCCTAAATTAGCTCCTGGTAATGCTTGATATTTTAGGTATGCATGATTCTTAAAGTTGTTACGAAGAATTTAGGGATGAGAAATCAAATTTGATATGTACAAGCGATATGCATGTAACTATATGTTTACTAGTTATGGTTGGCATTATTGATGATAGAAGAGGATCGAGAATAGGGACTAAAGAAAACTGAGAAAGAGAAAGAAGAAAAATAAAGTACTCATGCCCCTGGTTTTGAAGTTTATGCTTAGACAAGGTAGGTAGGTGCTGCTTGTTTAAGTTTCGGTGAAACTGTAGAAACAAGGGGCGATTAAGTGCTTCCTCTATCATTGATTTGCTTCATAGCTCATATGTCAGAATTTCTTTTCTCTACCTATAGCCTAAAAGGTAGACCACATGCAAAAATGGTAACCAGGAAAAATTGAAAGTTAAATGTCGTTTATGAGATCGAGATCAAGGGAAAGGGTAAAATAATAAAGTCTCTAACGTCAGTCAAACTTACCATTCTGCAACAATATTTACCCTCATCAATATTTTCTGATAAAATTTACACTGTGTTTAACCATTTTGTTAGAAAGTACTCATTATCATTGGGCATGGAAATCGGTACTATCTGCTACTTATAAAACCATTTAAATACCTTTATTTCAAATCATTAATATTTTATTAAAAATTTAAATTAAGAAAATATTTTTAATAACTTTTTTTTCTCTTTTAATCTGTTTAAAATTAAAAGTATTCAACATGAGGTTGTTAAAGAAGAAAATATATATTTTTTTAATTTTATTTTATGAGGTAATCTACTTGTTCTTGCTTTTATACTCTTACTTTAAAAAGATAAAGTTTATCTAAATTTACGTTTTTATCAAAATAGTTTTCTTTTTTTATTTTCTTCTAATATCGTGGATATCAGTTTTTATAAGTCCACGATTAGTCGTAAAAAACGACACCAACAAGTTCACTACTCCCAAGGCAGGTAGTGGATAACTATTACCTACCTTTACCTGCAATTAAACTATTTTATGTTGTCGGAAAAAAGCCTACACTTACCTGCATCCGTTGTCATCCGTTAATTAATGAGTTTTTATCAATAATCAAATAATTTATTAACAAACATAAAAGAAGTGTTTTAATCCTTTATACAAAATATTTTTAAAGAATTCAAAAGATGTGTAGAACAAGCATACACCACATCCCCTAATCAAGGATGATGACTATGTTCTTGTATTTTCTAAAATTGTGAGATTGAAAAGTGTTTGCTAAAGATTGCTCAAGGAAAATATTATGAATACTGATGTTTTAATGTTTGTTTCTCTCTCAATTTTTGTGAATAGATTTTATGTTTAAGTAAATTTTATATGCATTTCATTGTCATTGTAGATTATATTTACGCATTAATTCTGTGTCCAACTGATTGATCAATAAAAGATTGGATTTATCTTACTAAGCTAATACTAAAAGACAAGACGATAAGAAATAGTGCATATCTTAATCTAAACTAAGCAGTAACAATTAGATAAAATTTGTATTTAATTTACACGATCAACTAAGGATTTTTTTTTATCAACGAAGTGTACTTCAGTCAGTAAATAGTTGGATTCCTAAAATATGATTTGAGAGTGTATTGAATAGGATTGGAAAACAAATAAGAAGCACGGATAATTATTGATTTACATTTACAGAGTCTGCAGATAATTGGTTGATAAGAAATAAGATGATAAGAGCTAGGATCTACTTAACTTAGGGTAACATAAGAAATGAGGTCTATCACAATATAAGGTAACTAAATTATAATCATTATAAATTTATAGAATCAACTTGATAGAAGATAAGACCTTCTTTCAAGATTACATGATTATGTTGTTGATCTATCTGAATTTATACCTTCACTCATAATTATCACTCTTGCAAAGTGTAAAATACAATTATGAACGCAACTTATACCATCATTTAATAGGTTTTTTTTTTTTGGTAATCTTTTCCATATGCATGTTATGGTTAGAAAGATTTAAATACATTAGCGGATAATTCTTAGGTCATGAAGCTGAAGACACTAAAAAGTATAAGGTGGGGTAAATTATGTGTCCTTCCCCACTTCCTAAGGTAGTGTAACCGAGAGTCCAACTTTGCAAGGTCTTGCTTTGCACTGTGCAGAAACAGCAAAATCCCCTTTATGTTCTCCACATTCATCGAGTCAATTAATTTAAAATTTGCGGTGCCACTATTCCATTATTTTCTTAGATAATTGGGGACGCAAACAACCTATTTGGATTATCGATTATTGACTAGGGTAAGTAAAAGTATCTATGCAAACCTCTTATTCACCCAAGAATCTTTTCTGACAAAACAATAAAGAGATGGATAGAATAATGCAATGCAAATAAGTGGTAAATGTAACGAAACTACACTATACTTTCAGTGAAGGTTCCAGCTTATTATGTGCATTTTTTTTTTTATAGCAGAAAAAGAAAATAAAAAAGGAAGGTAGCTGTGGGATCATTGTGGCCCCTCCATTTTGCATATTTAGTAATGGTTGCTGAAAAGTACAAGAAGCAGGGGAGAGAGAAGTGGTTGTTTCGTCAGTTTGTGCCGTGAAGCCTAAGATTATAAATTGACCAGACACACCTGGCTGGTTCGTGACTCGGCTAGCCAAAGCCAACTAGTAAAATCCCTTCTGATTTTTTTCCCCCCAACTTTTTCATTCTATAAAACCCCCTTATTCCGCAGAATAACAAGCCAAGTACCATAATCACCTTCTCTTCCCTTCTCTGCTTTTGCACTCCCTCTATTTCCCTTATTCTGCTTCTTTTTTTCCTTTTGCATTTCCACCTTCTCTATCCACAAGTTTCTGGCTATTAAGCTATCAAAAAGGGTTTGAACTTTACAGTACATGATGACCAACTAAAATGTGGTGATTCTTGAGGTTATTGAGACGTTGATTGCCGTGACACCGTCCATTTCAAACTCAACTGTGTTACCAACTTCAACCGTGCTACAATCCATGGCTGTGCTTAGCGGGTTTTGGGGCCTGCCCCATAAGAATCTTGTGAAAAGGTTGGAAGGAGCTAAAGTTGGAGCTTGGATTGATTCAATGAGAGCCTCTTCCCCAACTCGTACCAAATCAGAAAGCCAAGAAAAAAGATCTTGGATTGTAAGCACAACATATGATGATATGAACATGTGGTTTATGATTATAAGTGGTTGTGCTGCTGACCTGACTCTGCTTCTATTTCACAACTGTTTGCAGCTTTATCACCCTTCAGCTCTGAATACCTTTGAGCAAATAACATATAATTCCAAAGGCAAGCAGATTGTAGTTTTTCTCGACTACGATGGAACTCTCTCCCCTATCGTTACAGATCCGGATAAAGCTTTCATGAGTAGAAAGGTTTTTGTTTTCTTCCCTCTTGTCTCATTCATTCGGGTACACACACTAGACCTTATGTGGGTGATTAATTCGCGTCTTAATTTTTTCATATTAGATGAGAGCGACGCTTAAGGGAATCGCAAGACATTTTCCCACAGCAATCGTGACCGGGAGGTGCAGGGACAAGGTACATTTTCTTCAAAGCAAAATAAATATAAAAATCACTTTTAAGTTATAATTGATTATTTATTAATTATCTTCTTGATGTTTAATATGGTTCTTTCTTTCTGAATTTTTTTTTTTTCAGGTCTATAACTTTGTAAAACTGGCAGAACTTTACTATGCGGGGAGCCATGGCATGGACATCAAGGGGCCAACAAAAAGCCGAAGTCGAAAGCAAGTGAGAGAGAGTTTCTGAAACTTATAACTGTGTTGAAGATTCTATCTTTGTGCTTATCTGCTTAACATTGAAATTTGTTGGTTTGATACAGGGTAATAATAAAGGTGTACTGTTCCAACCCGCGAGTCAATTCCTGCCCATGATCGATGAGGTTTGCTTTTGCTTTGAAATGCTGCAATCCTCTATTTGCCCCTAATTGAAGCGTAACAGCGCATAAGATACTAACTTGGTGGTACGTTATGAAAAATAAATTTGCAGGTGTACAAGATCTTGTTAGAAAGAACAAAGTCTGTCCCAGGGGCTAAGGTCGAGAACAATAAGTTTTGCTTGTCCGTTCACTTTCGTTGTGTTGACGAAAAGGTACCGGTCAACTTACTATACAATTGTTGAGTCAATAAAATTACCAAACCCACACGCACACGCCAAAACACATTTGGGTAACCTCATTTTATCTAACCATTTTTACCCCCTCTTTTTCTTTTTCATCAGAGTTGGGCATCCTTGGCGGAGAAAGTTAGATTGGTGCTCAATGACTACCCACAACTTAAGCTAACCCAAGGGAGAAAAGTGCTAGAGATTCGTCCAACCATCAAATGGGACAAGGGCAAGGCTCTTGAATTTTTGTTAGAATCATTAGGTCAGTGTGTGTATATATATAACCTCACCTAGCTGTACAAGTCACATGTTTGTTCTGATTCAATATAAATATGGTTTGCGTATTTCTAGGATACGAGAATTCGAATGATGTATTTCCGATCTATATCGGTGATGATCGAACTGATGAGGATGCTTTTAAGGTAATAAATGCTGTCACCTAGTTGGTTAGTTAGTTATAGTTAAAAGCATATTGCTATTCTATATTTCATTTTTCGCTTGCATGTGTTTCTTAACTGATCAACTTGTTAATATTATGGATATAATATTCTTATCAGGTTTTGCGCAGTAGGGGTCAAGGAATTGGGATACTTGTTTCTAGAGTTGCAAAAGAAACAGATGCTTCCTATACCTTGCAAGATCCATCAGAGGCAAGTCCTCTCTCTCTCTCTCTCTCTCTCTCTCTCTCTCTCTCTCTCTCTCTCTCTCTCTCTCTCTCTCTCTCATCTGCCGCAATATATTATAATATAATGCACGCATGAACCTAGTATTGCAAATGGTGAATCTGAAAAATATATAACATTATCTTTATGGGCACACATACAGGTTGAGCAATTCTTGGGGCGATTGGTGGAGTGGAAAAGATCCAATAGTGTGAAGTGTATACAGGTAGATTGTCGCGATGATGAGTTAAAGAATTGACACCACCTTAGAAGGGTGAAGGGGTGGATGGAATTGTATGACTTTATTGTTGAGAATGGAAATAGGATTATTCTGTTTGGTAAAATTATGAATTTTTTAGGACAAAGTCCGAACAAAAAGATTGCATTGCATGCGCATGCGGATATTGAAAGGCAGATGTTTTATGGCGCAGTTGCAAATTGCCAGTGAATTGTACTTATCGTATATGTGGCCAATATATACTCAAAAAATATAACTAATATAGGCGTTCACAAATACAAAATGAGTTGGTTTACAAATTTTAATGTGGTAATCATCCTTGCATACCAAAAGTGTTCCATCTATGCTTTATAAGCATTTGTGAATATACAACCATAACATTACTATTTATTTATTTAATAAAGTTGCTTTCTCACATTAAAGACACGTACATATTTTTTGTAAATCTAAAATTTTATTTACAATTTATTATCAATCTTGTCACTTCTCCCATTATATTACATGATCATTAACGAAAAAAGACAAATCAATCCAATTAAAAGAGATTGCATATTAAGTTCATCTTGTAATTGTATATGCAATATAGATTGAATGCAGTACTATCTATGCTCCCACCCCAAAATAACTACACTTAAAAAATATTTTATACAAAACAAGAATAATAATAATAATAATAATAATAATAATAATAAACATATCAATTGAAATAATTTTTTCAAAATAAAATTAATTTCTCGGTAAGTATGTTATTTTTATATGTTATAAATATAAATATTGACGTAACTTATTTAGAATAAATTAAAATAAAGCATAATATCTCTTTGAAACTTAGAAAGTATTTTATAACGTGATTGTAGTAGAGCTATTTTTAATTTGCAGCTATATCTCGTCTAACTAGGGTTTTTCAAAATAAAGTTTTATTCTAAAAGGAAAAAAAAGAAGGACAGTAGAATTGGATCTCTAACAGATTATGATTATATCAGTAGTGCTAAAAATGTTTTTTTACAACATGGTTACTACGTCAGTTAGAAAAGAGTTATTGTAAAATGAGATAGTGGCAATTGTGTAATAGCAAAAACACCTTCTATATCAGTCAATTGTGTCTCTATGTTAGTCTTAATTGAATTGTATATTTGTCTTAGTTTCAGTTAGATTCAAGATTTGTTGTATACTCGATTTTTTAACAGTATTTATTGTATAACCGTGTTAATCTTAATTTAAATTATTATTAATTTTATTTAAATCAGTTTTAAAAAAATAAATTACAAAATCAGGGACTACAATTAATATTAGAATTTGAGTAGAATACAAATTAAGATTAATTTAAGGTAATTAAGATTACAATTTTAAAAACTACAAATTCGTTTTAGTTAAATTATAGTTATAATTGTAATTAATATTGCAAATAAGGTTACAAATTTAAAGACTTAAAATTAAGAATAATTTTAGTTTAATTAAAATTAGAATTAATGTTAGAATTTCTCTTAACTTAATTTAGTTAAAATAAAGTCAACATTACAATTAATATTAGAGAATGTGTTACAAAATGTATAGAGAAAGTAAAATATACTTAAAATGTTAATATTAGTTAAATTATTACTATAAACTATTAATTATTTTTTACTTAATTAGATTTAACAAAATTTCGGAGGACTGCATATACATTTCTTTACTTGATAGGTCTCCCTGTACATTTTTATTTAATTACTATAGTTTATCATATAACATTAATATATTATATTATTATAAATATTTGGTGAAGTTAGTTATTTTATTTATTTGTGTTAAAAGTTTTATAATTATTTAATTTATATTAGATAGAAATTTGTATGTATAGTTCTTGACATTGGTTTTAAATTTTACTATCTTTCTGGTTATTTGAATTTATTGGCATTGGGTGGGGTCCTGATGCACGACAAATTTAACAGTTTAACATAAGATTGTTATTTTGTTATATAGGATTCTGAGGAGAAAAATGGAAAAAAAGTGTATATGGAAAAATGCAAAAAATGTTAATTCTAGGATTTAGTTGGGATTTCACATTACTTGGTTCAGACATCCTCCATTATGTCCTATAAGTGCAAGAATCTTTGGCATCAACAATAATGAACCATTATACATAAATATAAGACATGTAAGATGTTTTCAAAATCATTAAGGTAATAAATGTTTATCGTTATAATTGTAGAAGTAAGAATTATAAGTACACTTTAAATTTATATTATTTATTAAATTTATAAAGCAATTAATTATCTATTGTATCCGTGAGACTCAAGTCATATAAAAAATTTTCAATAAAAAAAATAGAATATCATATTTTCCTTCAATTGTGGTTAATGAATATTCATCAAAGAAGATTTTCATAGTCACTTTTATTAATATAATTATATATAGTTAATATAACCTCGCTCATCAATATTTTTTTAATTTAAATCTCATAACAATTGATGATTATTTATCTCACATACAATATTATTATTAATTTTATTTTTTAATATAAAATCAATCATAATACATTGGTATATTTTAATTTTGAAATAATCTAATAATCTTTTTGGTTCATCTAGTATTATAAATTATTAATGCCTTTTTTTTAATGTTATTAATATATGTAATATCTTATATCATAAATTATTTTCATGTTTGCATAATCTATATTAAATTTATCTTAATATATTTAATTCTACATTAAATTGTTATAATCGTGATTATTAATTCAATTGATTAACTCGAGTCAGTTTAATATACCAGTACAATATATAACAAAAAAAAAAAGGTTGATTGTGGCTTATATGTGGACCATAACCCTGTGATTATTGTAGATTTCTTAGAATGGATAATATAACACTCCAAATTTTCTGAAAAAGAAAATTGTGGTTATTATAAAAAACATTAATATCCATTAAATATTTTGTAAACTTTTACTCATCAAAAGTCATTGGACATAAATACTGAAATAAATTCATTATTAATGGGCTAAGATATCTTTTAAGTAATAGAAGTTAGCATTTCGTGAAGGATTAGTCTTAGAATTATGTGTAATAGTTAGTTTAGTTTTAATGAACATTTAATTTAGTTTTAATTACTAATTATGTTTAACTTAGTTTTAATTAGTAGTTATGGTTGGTTTACTTTTGAATTACCCTTTACATTTGATGTTGATATACTTAGAAATAATTTATATAGAAATAATTTATATACGATATTTTTTTATGTTTTGGGTCTTCCAAGTGATGCTATATATATGCAACATCGAATATGTTTTAGAATTGATGTTATATATCCAATTTTTTATATTGACTTTTAATTGATATAAAATTAAAAAAAAATAAACTTCCCATTTTTATATCAGTGATATATATTGAGTTTATAACTGATACAAAATGTCTAAAATAACCTATATAAAAGCTTTTTTTTTTTTAATAGCATATTGATTCTTCGTTGGGTTTATGCTTTAACCTGATTGTGGCATACATATATAAGTTTATGGATAAGGGTTACTGATCAACTTCCTCTGCCATAAACATTGTAAACTATGGGTAGCAGTGTTGTCAGGAACCCCAGCTTCATCAATTTGGCATCCAACTAAATCAAGGCTAAAAGAAAAGTAAATTTAGAAAAACCATGTGTGAAATCTTGAACTTTGTATGGCACACTCACATCGACAATAACAGTAAAAGAGGAGGATTAATCTTTGGGTGACCTTTTCTGAAAATTTTAACATGTCCCATAAAGGAAAATACTACTTTCCACCTTCGTTAATTTTTAAAGTCTAGTTTAAGATTGTTTAAAAAATATAATAAACTTTTTTTAATTTTAATAACATATTTGTAAATCACTTTCTTTAAGTGTGACACTTAAAAAAAGTAAAAACATTTATATAACATTATTTGTTTGTATAATTATAAGTATTTAGTAAAACATTTATGATTTCTAACCAATTAGGCAAAATATAAAACATCATATTATATATGTTTTTGTTTAATTTGTGTGTGTGTATATATTATGAGTTTTATTTAGTTTTAAAGTATACATAATAAATAATATTAAATCAATTTTGTACATTAATTCTTACTCGGTTTAATTAATTTTCAATTAGTTATTTACTGTACTAATTTTCTCTGTTTATCTACATTGATAACATGGGTGATTTATGATCTAGTGGAATGAATCCGTCAATTTAACTCGGCTTTAACATTAACGGTGTATTTCTTTTTTTTTTTTCACTATCACTTTCTTTTGCACTATGCAATATTGGTAGTGAAATTTAATCCTAATCTCTCATTAAACTATATATCTAAATTCCTCCTCACTATCAACTTACCGAGTTACCTTTTTTTTTTTCCTTTCTTTTCACGTTGTTCAGAAATATGTAACAGAAATTGACGAAAAAAAATCAAAGTTTATTGTTGCACACTACTGGTTAGTACCTAAATTGATATTGTTTTTGTTCGTATACAAACCGATAAAATTAATATTAATTTCAATTAAATTTTTTAAACTGGTACATAGTTGACATTAGATCTTGCGTGTTTGCTTGTACAATTGATATGTGCCTTTTTGGTATTTTGACGTTACGACACAATTTTTTTCAGAAGAAAACGTTGACGTGAATGTGCTCTTAGTTGAAGTTAAGCTAAACATAAACATCTTAATACAGTGCCGATAAAAAAAATGTTAATATAGTGAAAAGAATGATATGAAAGAGAACAAAAAGGTATGAAGCAAGAATAGTTCTGAGGGAAGTTTGTAATGGGGTTTTGAGTGGGTTTAAACTCAATCCTAATTTCTATACTGAATTTGTAATTACTTATTTAAAAAAATTTCAAGTTTATTGACTAAATGATTAATTTTAAATTTTGTCAGATTTGATCAATTTTAATTTTTTAAAAAATTAAGCTTTTAAATATAATGAAAATATATTTTGAAATGAATTTTCACTAAAATTTTTCCATTAAAATAATGTATTAGATAATATATAAAAAAAAATTGTAAGGTTATGTTTGATTATTTAATACTGAATAAAATAAGATGAAAAAAAATCTCAAAAATCTTGTGATAGAAGAAAATATAATTGAAACGAGAGATCCGTTCAATACACTAAGACAAAATCCTTAATAAATATTAGTTATCCATCAAATTAATAGATATTTCATATTAATAATATAGTTACAAAAATATGATAAGAAAAACATTTTACTATTCAAATATTGATGTGATCTAAAAACAATATAAAAAATGTTTTTTTATTTCATTTTTCTATGTTTAATTTGGTTATAAAAAAAGAATAAACTGTTTATTTCTCTTCTACTATCCTAGAGAATGAATTCCTCTTCTACTATTCTAGAGAATGGATGAGTTTGTCTCTTCCTCTTCCACTACTTAAGGAAATGAATAAATTTGTCTCTTCCTCTTTTATCATGAGTCTATACAAGACACCTATTGTACTTCTTTTGTAAGATTTGAAATAAAAGAAATTTTTTGAAAATCTTGAGTGTATTCTCCTAATCATAATTTCTTTTGAAAATTTTTTGAAAATCTCTAAGAGATGTTTCTCCTTTGCTTATTCTAGAGTGGCGCTTCAAATATTATCTCTTAACGGCGCATTAGGGTTCATCAAAGGGAGGTACAGAGTTTCTCTCTTAGGGGTTTCTTATCTTGTGAGCTAGGTCACAAGTGGCAATTCACCATCTTGCTTATCTCATTGATTTGAGTGGCGTAAAGTTCTTCCCAATTCCTAGCATGTTCTTCCCAATTCCTAGCATTGATTCTTATTTTGTAGGCTAGATCACAAGTGACAAATCACCATCTTGCTTATCTCATAGATTTGGGTGGCGCATTCTTATCTCATGATTCATATTCTTCTAGATCATATCTAATTGATATGATGATCTTCAGGGGATCAATATAATTTAGGGTTTTCTTTGTAATTTTTATGTATTTTAATTAAGTAGTTGAATGAGTCACATGAAAAAAAAAAAAACTACAAGAATATGAAATTTTTATTCTCATGGTGGGAAATAATGATACATTCAATGAGAAATAAAGACAACACTAATGGAGATTAACTACTAGTGATATAGAATCTAGAAGGTCTTACCTAATTTGGCCTATAAAAGGATGTATTTAGAAATATAATCAATAGAGATGAATTTTGAAAAAAAAAATTGAGTTTTCTCTTTGAGAAATTTATGGTGTTCTGACAAGAACATGAATATGATCTTATCAAGATATCTTGTGGCGATCAACCCTATGACTTATCACTCACTTTCTCATCTATCACTCACTTTCTCATCTTTCTTGAAAGATCCTTTCCCAAACTAAATATCAAAACCAACATCCTTTTCCAAACTAAATATCAAAACGATCATTTCTCCATATTTTCTCATCAGTTGGTATTAGAGCTTCGGCCCTTCGACCCTTGATATCTAGTGACATTTCTTTTTACTTTTAAATTATTTTCTTTTTATTTATGACAGGTACTAATATGCTAAAGTTACTCCTCAATTCACAAATTATTTATTGATGATTTTGTTTCACAAATGGAGAGGAAATCCAAGGATAAGGTACTAATATGCTAAAGTTACTCCTCAATTCACAAATTATTTATTGATGATTTTGTTTCACGGAGAGGAAATCCAAGGATAACTTTGAAGAAAGAAGAAGAAGAGGAAATCCAAGGATAACTTTGAAGAAAGAAGAAGGAAGGAAAAGAAAGAGCAAAGATATAAAGATAAAGAGAGAATATTCGATGTGTATTGGAAAAGACATGCTATGTTTGTGATGAGAGAAAGAGAGATGGAGAAAAAGAAAAACAAAGAGCTAGTAGAAAATAAAATCGGTGAAGAAAAAGAAAATAAAGAGAAGGAATGAGAGAGAAAGAAAATAAAGAGAAGGAGTTGAGAGAAAAAGAAAAAGAGAAAAAGAGAAATAGATGAAAAAAAAGTGATCAAGAAAAAGGAAGGAAAAAATAATTATAAATATTTCTTTTATGATTGTACACATAGGATGATATTTGATAGGATGATATTTGATCCTGGAATCATGTTCTCTTGGAAAAAGTGTACTCATGAAGTGTACTCATGACATGAAGAAAGGAATGATATGATCTATCAATATAATTTAGTATTTTCTTTTTAATTTTTATGTATTTTAATTAAGTAGTTGAATGGGTCATATGGGAAAAAAACTACAAGAAAATGAATCATTCATATTCTCATGGTGAAAAATATTACATTCAGTGGAAAATAAAGACAACACTAATGAAGATTAACTACTAGTGGTATAGAATCTAGAAGGTCTTACCTAATTTGGCTTATAAAAGGATGTACTTAGAAATATAATAAAAAAGGATGTACTTAGAAATATAATGGACATCAAGATATCCTATGGCGACCTTCTCATCTTTCTTTGAGTTTAAAACAGTCATTTCTCCATATTTTCTCACCTTGCGCCACTCAAATCAATGAGATAAGCAAGATGGTGAATCGCCACCTATGACCTAGCTCAAGATAAGAAACCCCAAAAGAAAAACTCTCCACCTCCCTTTGATAAACCCGATCAAGAGATAAGCTTTGAAGTGTAAAGTGTCACTCTAAAATAAGTGATCAAGAGATAAGCTTTGAAGTGTAAAGTGTCACTCTAAAATAAGCAAAGGAGAAATCTTACAAAATGAGTACAATAGGTGTTCTTGTATTTAGAGTCATGGTGGAAGAGAAATAGACAACTCATCATTCATTTACTAGTAGAAGAGGAATAGACAAGTCCATTCCTTCCCTACGACACGGAAAAATAAAATAAAAATTACATTTTTTTATATTTTTTTTCAAATCACATCATCCTCCCTTTCTTCAAGAAAATTCGTCCCAAATTCTAGTTGAACTAATTTTCAAAAATTCAAGTTGTCCTCCACTTGTTTGATAAAATGTCTGAAATGTTTCCTGAGTAATACCCAAAAGCTTTGATTGTATCCAAAGCTCTGATACCAAATGATGCAAACTCCCTCAAGCTGAAGGTGAAAAAGAAACAGAAAACGTCTATGATAATGGAGGAAAGGCTTGGATTGTAGGATTGTTCCACTCAAGCTTCAAAGAGTGGCTCTTGGATGAATCTCGGATGAATGTGATCTTCAAAAGTTTACAAAAAACTCAAAAATAAGAGTCAATGCTAGGAATTGAGAAGAACCTTGCGTCATTCAAATCCATGAGATAAGCAAGATGGTGAATCGCCACTGTGACCTAGCTCACAAGATAAGAAATCCCAGAGAAACTCTGCACCTCCCTTTGACCTTTGAAGCGTCATTCTAGAAAAAGCAAAGGAAAAATTTCTCTTAGAGATATGACACACTCAAGATTTTCAAAAAATTTCTTTTATTTCAAATCTTACAAAAAAAAAAGTACAATAGGAAGAGACAAATTTATTCCTTTCCTAAGGTAGTGGAAGAAACAAACTCATTCATTCTCTGTAATAGGAGAAGAGGAATAGATGTATACCTTCCTATACAATAGATGTATAGACTCATGGTAGAAGAGGAAGAGACAAACTCATTCTTTTCCTAAGATAGATAGTGGAAAAGAAAGAGACAAACTTATTCATTTCCTATGATAATGAAAGAGGAATAAACAAGTTCATTCCTTCCCTAGGACCAAATTAAACACAAAAAAATAAAAGGAAAAATTATATTTTTTTTTATATTTTGTTCACATCACATCAAATATTCTATAGTAGAATAGAAAAAAAAGGAAAAAATGAAGTGTTTAAATAGAATAAAATAATATAAATTCATGAATTTTTATTACATTTTGTAAGGCACAAAAGCCGTGTGCCTGCACCTCCAGTTCCTTTTCTTTTCTCTCTCTCGTTCTCTTAAGCTCTCCCTTTTCTCTAATTTTTCTCCTCATATCTCATCTATTTTAGATTCTGATCATACCCTACAGTAGCTGGGGAGTTAGGGGTCATTTCTAACCGATCAGAATCTCAAACAGAGTAAGTTCATATTTGCTCTAAAGATCCTTATTCTCTATTTTTCCTTAGGTTATTGTCATCAATCTTAGTAGGGACACTTGAGAAAAGTACTTCTCTCAACTTAATTAAGATTATACTAAAATTTGGTTTTATTCTGATAACTTTTTCTAGATCCCTAGATTTTGAGATTAGCATCTTTATCGGGTGGAGGAATTGTTGTAGAG
>Ga0209489_105065_pt1 | contig 23431 bp, 14 predicted proteins | sample SiratrowhiteBW_FD_187527 | JGI IMG/M metagenome (GOLD analysis project Ga0209489, IMG submission 187527) | Root nodule microbial communities of legume samples collected from California, USA - Siratro white BW (SPAdes) (version 2) | ecosystem: Host-associated > Plants > Roots > Nodule | place...
GATTGAAATTGATAGTCATGTAATATATAGATCCGTGTCCCCATGTCCTATATTTTGGAGACTACACGTGTCTACGTGTCCGTGTCCGTGTCGTATTTGTACCCGTGTCAGTGTCCGGGCTTCATAGACTTGAAGCATTGATAAAGATGTTAAGCCTCTACTTGTCTTTTCTAAGCTTGAAAGCAATTCTTGTTTCGTCAAGATTGAATGCAGGCCATTCCTGTAAGTGCTCATAGATTGCATAGGAGTAGAAGCCCGAACAACCACGAAGCATTATGAACCTAGAATCACACATTAATTAACTTTATAGTTAGATGATGTATTGACAGTTGAATGGACAATGGTTGGTGTCACTAATTATTAACCAATTACCTTTTGTCAATGTTTAAAGGAACCAACTTGCCCTCGAGAGAGACGTCCCACGTCCTGGTGAAGGATAACTCAACTTGGTCCTCATTTTCAACCATAACTTGGAATTTTGTTCCTTTGATGCTGCAGTCAATTATCACAATATGTGAATTTGATTTCTTCAACGAACACGGTTATGGTAGAAAAGAAGAAATTAAGGAAACGTTAAGCTATCAATTTCGTACAAATAAACAGAAAGATTTTAGAAGAAAGACATACACATCAAATGTACCACTGGTTCCTGTACTTGTTGGTGAGCTCCAAACAAGGTCCCAATACCTACATGAAGTTGAAAATATATTATTACTAGGAACACCAAATGAAGTTCCTTAATCTGTAAAATTGAACACAACTTATGTAAATACCCTCTGTTAGATTCGTCATTCAAAACTTCAAGCAAGTTGTCGATGTTATTATACTGAATTCCAGTCACAATTCCACCGGGATTTGATAAGGTGACTTTTAGTATGCCATTTTCCATCACCACCTGCACATGAATTTTAGTTACTTTCAAGTCTGATAAAACTCCTGCTGATTCTTGCAAACATAGCAAAGACTCGTATAAAAAAATTTAATATAAACATTCATACTACTGGGAAAATTTATTAAAATGAGTAAAGAAAAACATAAGGACAAAATTATAAATACATGATCATCTTGAATAGTAAGTTGCACCCCCAGTAGCGGCATGGTGTGGTATTTGCAGTGAACAAGTGAGCAATGAAAATCTCACAGATTGAAAGTAGTTTAAGAGAATGGCCAAGAATACTTATCTCATAATGCAAAGAAAGAGTGGCCTTTATATATATATATATATGGTAGCAATGGCTGGTTTTAAGCAGAGTTTGGAGAAAAATATGTGCTTATGTTATACTACTCAGCAATGTGCCAACAGAAAATGGATAGTGTAAGGGCTTAAATGAATTGAATTAGCTGGCTTCCTTGACCTAGAGAGAAAGCATTCTTTTGAATCTCTTTACTTGGTCGCCACAGTTTGGTGTATACGGTTTTAAGATAATGGCGTACGAGTGAAGAAACAGTCAATTACCACCATGTTGAAGGTTAAAGAAATATAGCATTCTATCCATTCCTTGTTTTAGTTTCCTTCATTTCTTATTCTTATTAGGTCATTGAATGTTGTTTTCAACAGCATCCTCGCTTTACCACGTAATTTTGTCCAAAGTTTTAAATAAATATATACGAAACAACAAGTGGTTTGTTTAGTTTTGTCAAAGCTGAAAAACTCAAGAAATTTTACATAAATTTACATTTCATTGTATACTTATAATAAACATGATTGTTTTGAAAATTTCAAAGCAATTCAATTGTCCTTTTTTTATTCAAATACGAGCTGAAGGATAGTGTCTCAAGTTTTGTCAAAATTGATTTTAATTTCTTTCTACATTTAAAAAAAAATGGTATTGATTCTGTCATTTTCTTGAATCTAATGAATGTACTCCTCACGTGAAATCCAACATTTCAAAAATGAGGTCTGAAACATGGTGTTTAAGACGTAGGAACAAAAATTAATTTTGATTCAATCGTAGATATCTAAAACGCATTTTAATCGAATGCTTAATTATAAGGTTTTTATAATATAAACCAATAATGAATTATGAAAGTAAATAAATCAAACTTTTTCATTTCTAAAGAAATTTGATATTTTATTCACCAACTTGGTCTTTAAACTTGCGGAAGTTGTTGCTCGGGAAAGGTAAATGTGGAGTACACCAATATCCATCCAACACCATTTAAAAATATTTTTCTTTGCTAAATTTCCCTTTTATTAAATATTAAACATTAAATATTAAATAATATATTTTAAATCGTGTCATTAAATGTCTTTAAGATGTTTTTCAGTGTCTAGGACATTCATTACAAATAATGGATCTTCCATTTAAGATTTTAATAGGTTGGACTGAGAAAATAGAACCTCTATAACCACTCGTGAAGGCAAATTAATAAAACTAGTAATTATTATTTTTCATAAACTCACTAGAAAAGTTTATTTATTATTTTATATACATTTAATTAAGTTTAAAGTATCTCATAATTTTATATATTTTTAATTACATTTCTATTAAAAATTTTGATTCCTCAAAATACTATTTTAATTTTTTTAAATACTTTACGGTTTAATTTTACCATCAATAAAATGATTTGATTATTACTTTTACATTTTTCGTCTTTAATTAGTTGATTAATTTTTCCTCTCCAATCTATTCTAATTGGTTAGGCAATTTGTTCTTGAAAAGAAAAAAAAAAGTGTTAGCCAAGATATTAAAAGATAATAGAAAGGAAATGAAAAATTAGAAATGAAAAGACAGAAATAATAGTCAAGTAAGGCTACAATATTTAAATAAAAATAAAAAAGATTTTAAATATTTAGTAAAATACGAGAAGAAGAACTAAGAATCTGAGGACTATCATTGGAATTAGATGCCCTATTGTTTTCTCACAAAACTAAGTTTATGGCTTGAGACACTGGCTAGTACATTTCACTGTGCTCATAAGTGGCTAGTACATTTCACCGTGCTAATAAAACACAACTCTCTGACATTCTAATTCAACATTTCTTAGTCACTTGATTGCCGCTAACAAAGTCAATATCTCTCATTCATGTACTTGTGGAAAATATAATATGTAATCAACAAAACTTGCACAAAACGACCACGGTGATCCCTCAGAAATGTTAAATGTAACTATTAATTTTAATAGGTCTGAAAGTAGTTAACTTCAGTAAAAGTTCACAGGGGGTAATTGTTAATATAAACAGTTAGCTTAAATGCTCACCACCAAGCTTCTCCACAGGCTTTTTTGTTGGGCTATTAACTTATAGAGCATTCCCAGGACTCACCAAATACAGGCTATGCTTTTATATATATCGGTTTTTATTTTATTACAGCTTGCTTTATTTTTTTTGCTGCCGAGGTTCAGATTCCAGGCTGTGAACTTCCCACATCATTCAAAACGGTGTTTCAAAACCTATGTTCCGTTTGCCACTTCAAAGGTGGATGATTTAGCCCAACAAAAACATCAAATATAATTATTAATTTATCATGTGTGCGTAGGTATTTCAGAATGCTTGTTGATATCAAACAAAATCCAAATACATACACAACAACAAAAAACTAGAGGAAAAGCAGAGAAAAAAAATATAAGGTAGTAGTAGGAGTACAATGTTCACAAATATATTGTTAAACGATGAAAGTATACCAAATACTTCGTATCATTTACGTCCCAATGTTAACTCAAATTCCTTCACAAGGTGGGCCTTCCAAACGAATATAATCATACATGATACCTTGGAAGGGACTGGTGCATCTTGGTTGCGTAAAATATATGGTATTTGTGCCATCAATAAGACGAGAACCTGGTATACTCACATGGTAAAGCCAATAGATTCCATGAATTCCATGTCTTGCAACTGAGTTGTCCCTTCCTATTAATCCACTGGTAAATAGGGGTCGCGGAGCATTGGGATCATTTACTCTAATCTTCATGCCAATGCATAATGTCAGTACAACATTCTACAAAGTACTTACATTTCACAACCAATGAGAGTGTATGTGAGTAAAAAAAGGCAAGGGAGTTTACCTGCAATTCAGCTAATGTTGCAGATGCAATTGCAACTCTCAGTTTGTATGTACTTCCCTGAACCACGCTACTGACTTCGAACTTGATTTGCCAAGTTGTCCCTTGGAGAGTGTTATCCACTTTTTTTCTGCACTTTCACACGCTTGAAAAGTTAGTACATGGCATCTATCATACCCATATTCTAGAAATAATCAATAATCCATAAATCAGACCTTGGAACCTGAGCATAAAACCAATCCTTCCTATGGTCACTAACACCAATTGTGTAAACCAAATCTGCATCAGGATACAATTCTGTATACCTGTCCCACAATCCATACTGCCTGAACCTACAAGTTGAGCAAAAAAAAGTAAAATCTAAGAACAGACAAACTCATATCTCAATGAAATATTTTCATCACACGTACAAGGATAGAATGCAGAATTGGGTAAAATCCATTTCGTGCTATAATATAGCATCGTTTCACAATTAAGCAAAATCCATTTAAGCATTATATGGAAAAACAAAAGAGAAACTGATCACCCAGTTAAGAATGATCAGAGTAATATGCCCCTAATAGTACAGAACAGAGCTAACCTGTCTGGGTGGTTGATAAAAAGCCTATTAACATATTGGGGATTGGGATCAGGAGCATAAAATTCTGCAGCGGATCTATCAGGAATACCTATTTCCCACAATGTGGGACCATCTCTTGGAGGCTCATATACAAGTTCACCCAATTCACTGTAAGAACCTGCATCCCAAGTTTATTAAGCATAGAACTCAACTTCATTTTGCAAGATGGCAAACATACTCAACTTTGACGAAGCTAAGGAACCTGGCGTTATCTTCATAATATCTACAAATTTGTAGTCCCCAACAAAGCCGGGCACCCAAGCAAAAAGGTTATAGTCGCCTGGACGTACATTTCTAATAGTAAAAAATCCATTCTCATCAGCTCTGGTCCAGAATTGATAGTCCTGTTAAGAGTAAAAGTTAAGTAATCTTCTGGAAAGGAGTTATTTTGGGCAAGACAATAGCATTCTTGTAATTATATTGATTTTCATAAATTGTGCCTTTCAAAATAAAAGGAAAACAAGATTATGTCTCACGTAGTTAGCTAGATCCCTTTGATCACAATCACATAGATCCATCATCGCATCAAAGGTGATAAAAATTATGAAAAGAAATTATGTGAGTACAAACTACAAAAGTCTGACTCGGCTCATGCAACTAAAATGCTAGTTATCCATAAGTGTCGGAAGAGCACCTTGCATTCTCTTTGCCATGACCCTGCATCTCCAGGTGGGGCCAGGCCAACATAAGCACCGGTTGCTGACATTAAGTCTGTGCAGATGTACCTACAATTAGAATAGTTTAATAAAATTTACCAACGCAAGAAAAAAGAACAACCATAATCTGGCGAATGCTCAGCAGCAGTTGATGAATTCTTCAACTTACTATTGTTTTAAATTTCTCACCAGAAAATAAAGTAAGTGACAACCTTCGTTTTTTCATATTACAAAAATAACTAAAAGCTTTTAATAAAACAAGTTGTAGCTTTTATGTAAGCCCCACACCCTGCACTGGCCCAAAACAAAATCGTAAACTGCATTTTAATTACGAAAAAAAAATTGGAACAGAATTACGAAACTTTGCTTGTACTCCAAACACAGTAAGATACAAATCGCAAAATGCAATATATAACCCTCAAGAATAAACCATGAATATCTTGCATGCTTACTTGTCTAAGACAAGTAATCTGCCACTGATGTTGCCCCGTTGATCCGATTTTAAAAAATCCTCTGAGGCAGGGAAATAATATGGCCAGCTTTGAACTTCATTCATCATCTGATTATCAATTCAAATTAGCCTTTATCTGATAATTACTATACACCAAATTCCTCCTAACAAAAGCACAACAGAAACATGCACAAACCATTATTTTAGCATCCTCCCATAACCAAAGTGGGTCATAACCACCAGCTGCAGAATTGAGATAAATATATACAGGACCGAAAACCTTCTTCCATGATTCACCACCTCTAATCTTAGGCACCAAATCTTGTCCCGCATAGTGACCACTGAGAAACATCTGATGATGTCAATTTAATAACCATGTCAACAAGGGTTAACATAGAATAGCCTTGTAGGAAATTCTTATCTTGGTCTAAAATCTAAATCCATTCACTTACTGCAAGTGTGGTGGGGCCTACGTGTGAGGTCAAATTCTGTTTGAGGGGTCCACCAGAACGAAACTCATCACTAGGTGTGATCTGCCAGAATCCTACTGGTGGACTGAAAGATATCCATCCATGGACTCGATTATCCATGTTTGCACATGAATACTGATACTTGTCATCCACCTGTGAATTATATTCAATTCAAATAAAAACTCGTGAAAGAGTTCATACACAATCCATGCAAAGGAAATCATCCTACCCCATCTTTAACAAGCCACATTAATTAGTGGACACTCAACTTGCCAGATCAAACATCTACTACTTGTGTGTTTGGACTTCGTTTGATTAAATTTTTCAAATACAAAGTAGTTTAGATCAGTTGAAAGATTTTATTTTGGAATATGGAAATGTCTTCCCAAAAGTAATTTTATAAGAATGCATTTTGCTCTGGACAACGGACACAAAATTGCTTTAAGGCGTGAAATTACTAAAATGATATACAAAATTCAAAGTGTGTAATTTAGCTCCTTCCCCATCCTCCCCAATGATTATTCTCAGTTGCATTTTGCCACTGTGTTTTCATGATATAAAAACTTTAACTGACGCCAGTTACGAAAAAGCAGTTGAAGATTCCTTTATTCTCCTAGAAACAATGTTCTCCTTGTCAAAATTTAGGAATAGACATGTCTTATATGTAATCCTGCTGGTTTAGTGGAATATAGCATGAATAAGTTTATGATAGTTGACAGCCAGAAAAGTGACAAGTAAGGGGCGAAGTGACAAAGTTTAAACCACATGGGGAAAATTAAATTTAACCATAATGTAAAATAATATTTAATTACGCAAGTAGTGACAGATTGTAAACTTTTGTACCATATGGGTGGGAACGAATTCAGTGTGGGAACTACATTAAAGCCATCTGAAGAAGCAAAAACTACTACGGTAAAATACAATTGGAAGCTCCGAAAAAATAAAGACAACGTCAGGAAACATTTGCAACAGATACCTCTCCTTGCAATCGTGGGTCTCTGGGATTGGTTAGTAGGACAGCTTCGGCGTAGCCCAAGGTTTGGCATCTTCCGGGTAACCTATCTTCCGGATAAGGAAGAATCCTTCGTCTATTGTCTGCCATAGCCATGTATTGAAACCTACATACTTCATTGTTAAAGAGGATGAAAATCCAAAAATAAATAACAGTTCCTATGTATCTATCAAGGCCATCTCAACTGATATGGCTATATTAGTGAAAGAAACTGATATTTGGGATAACAAAATTATATGTAAATCCTATAAAATTATTTAGTAACTATCATTTTCACCAAAAAAAGTTCTACAAATTACAAATACAATGAACAAGTACAAAAGAATGAGAAACGTAAAAAGAGGCCTCAAACGTTTTTGTCAAAATGATAGAATTTACTTGTCTTTTCTTAGCTTGAAAGTAATCCTCGTTTCACTGAGATCAAAATCTGGCCATCCATGCAAGTGCTCATAAATTCCGTAAGAGTAGAAGCCAGATGAACCGCGGAGCATTATAAATCTGAAATTGATCATCCACAAATTTTAATCATATAGCTATCAGTAAAAGAAGCCAACTGATACACAAAATTAGAACAAGGACCTTTTGTCAATATTTAAGGGGACAAATTTTCCCTCTAGAGAAGGATCCCACATTCTTGTGAAAGAAAGCTCCACCTGTTCCTCATTTTGAACAATAACTTTAAAACACGTTCCTTGAATCCTGAACCATAGCATCTTGAGTTTGCATGTGTGCTTAAAATATTATCCTTTGAACAATAATGGAACTGATAAGATTGCAAGAAGACCAAGTAACCAAAATAGAGGGGTTCGACAACTGTTTTACTTCTGCCCAGGTGACATAAAAACCACCCCAGTTTACTTCTGATCAGGTGTGACTTAAAAACCACTCCCAATATAATATCAAACTCAAATCAGGGATGCATTTGAATAAATCTTTATTGAGAATTTGAATTTTTGGGATAATATCAAAGACACCATAAAGTTACAAAAGAAAGTAGGATTGTCATACACATCAAAGATCCCTTTGCTTCCTGGCGCACTCCAAACGAGGTCCCAGTACCTAAACATTCAATTGAAAGACAAAATCAGCTTACGGCTTCAAAAAGTAAGAGCTTCCTATGATTTCTCCACAATGATTAAGAAGTATACTTTTGTGTTTCTTAATGATAAGGTCTAGAACATACTGTTCTCCGCAAGACAAATCTGTCAACCAATTCACCGTGTCTATTGTTTATAATGTGTGTGGATGTGAGGAAGAGAGAGATAAGAATCATTCATCGCTAGGAGCGCATACCCTCTATTAGACTCCTTGTTGAGAACTTCAAGCAAATTGTCAACACCGTTATATCTTATCCCGGTGACAATCCCACCTGGATTTGATAACGTAACCTGGACTATGCCATTATCCATCACCACCTGCACATGCCAAGACATTAAAACAATAACAAGAAACTAAAACTTAACTGACAGTGTGCAGTGTGGTTATGCATAACGCTGTCAAAGCTTCATTAAGCTACAAGGAAAAAGAAACATACAGCAATTTAACTTATTCTAGAAACGTTGCACAAATATAACAAGTCTTTTCAAGGCTTTGTGATAGAAGCATAACAAGAGGAACAGTGAGAAAAAATGTTCATGCGTCAAACTTACATAATGATCTTGGATGTGCAAGCGTACCCCTGGGCCGGACATGGTGAACCCTTGTTTTTGTTTTTACTAGCTTGCAGATAACAGAAGGAATCTGGTTAAGAATTCCACCAGCAAAAGAAATGGAATGACTTCAGGAAACAAAACCTGATCGTATCAATTTTAAATTTTCAATCACTTCATGTTCAATGAAATGTAAAAATAGTTGCAACCAGTTATAATGCTTGAACTTCTAATTATGTCTACATATTTCAGATACCTTAGTTTTCCTGCGTCAACAAAAACGTAAACCTCTTAATCACAGATATGACAATTAGATGGAAATGAAATAATCATTTAGCTTCTTCAGAGGTGATCAAACAGGGTGATTCACAACCAAATATACACTGTGAGAGAAATTTCAAGAATATATTTTAAAAAATATATAGAGAGAGAGAGAAATCATATATTTCATGAATTACAATTGATGAGGATAAATGGTGGAATTATCGAGGGCGACGAACTATAGCAGTGGACGACGATGGAATCAGAGGGATCAAGAGACACGTGTCGCATACCTCAGACTGAAAAAATTGCCTTATTATGAACAACAACAGCGGTATCGAAAGTGGATCACAGGGAAACGGAGTTTTAGAGCAGAAACACTATACTTTACGGTGTAATTGCAGTAACTGTCGTGATCCCAAGGGTCACAGAATAAAAAGTGTACATGTTTTGAACAGTAGCGGTTCAAGCCATCAGTGTCATAAAGCGAATTAAAAATTAAAGGTTTTTTAAAATTAATAAAATAATTAAATTATGATATTTTTAGTATTAGAATAATTTTGTCTTGTAATTTTATTTTTGTTATTCTGAGTTTGTGTTACTATCATGAGTCTGAGAATCAAAATTATTATGTTAAGTTTGAAAATCAAAATTATTATCTTTGTTGACTACTTTATTATTGTCTTTACTTGTATTTATATTGTTATATTCACCTAAATTTATATTAAAGAAGACTCAACCACATTTTCTAATTCATTTTTTTTATAAATTTATCCACAGTTAGTTCTTTTTTCTGATTCAACAAAAAGTTCAACTCTTATTTTTTTTTTAATTTTTGAATAACTTGATTCAAATTTTCTAGTTGTCATATTTATATATTTTTATATAAAATTAAAAATTATAATATATATCACACTGAATATAATTTATAAGTTAAAAAGATAAAACCTGATTGTCAAGATAATAAACTTGTTGTCAAGACAATAAACTTGATGGTTGAGTCTCAAGTCTCCTATTATAATTGGATCCTGTCTGTATGTCTTTAAATATAATTTGTAACTTCTATTATTTTTGGATCCTATCTTTGGTATGTTTTTAAATATAATTTGTAACTTCTAAATTCTCTTCCTTAAATATGCACAAATTATTTTAAGATTAATTAAACAATAACTAAAAAAATTGGGATTAATTAATCAATCTCATATTATTTTTACGATCACTCAAAAAGAGTCAAAGTGAACATAAATTCTTCCTCAATCAATCTACTGCTCAAAATCTCTAACTTAGGACATGCACATAAATGCACACTATAGAATGATTAAATATGAAATGAAAGAAATTTGAAATTGAAAACAAATTGAAATAATATTATGGAAGAAATAAGAGATAGAGGAAGAAATGAAATAAGTGAAGAAAGAAGGAGAGAAGTGAAAGCCTCAGACAATGATAGGATATATAAAGAAATGATATCAATATGTTGGAATATAGGTTGGAATATAGGAAAGAGATAAATTAGAAAGTTTTGATAGAAAAGATTTCTTGACTGTTCATTTTTTTTAAATGTTATTAATTTATTAAAAAAAGTTTCAAGAATATCATTCATTAAATAGTATTTATAGTACCAATATAAATTTAAAGTCATTAAATAATATTTATAGCACCAATGTAAACTTAAAGTAAGTTAAAATATTTAAATTTTTAATTAAAATTTTGTTAGCATAATTTTAAAATTAAATATTTTTTATTTTATAATAATATATGAGTATTAAATTTTTTTAAGACCTTGAGGTCTAAAGCATATTAAATTTTTTTTAGGCTTTTGTGGCCTTGAGGTCTAAAGCATATTAATTTTTTTAGGCCTTTAAGACCTTGAGGCCTAATACGGTTACTTTACCTGTTTGGACCTTGAGTCGGTTTTGAAGTGTCTTAATATTTTTACATATTATACAAAATATAGTAAATTTGTTACAAATTTATCTATATCATGTTGTATTAATCTATGTTATAACCTTCAAGATAATTTGTGATAGGAAAAATATTTTATAAACAATATAACTCACCTCAGTAACACTTTCTTTATTTAGGACTATTATCATTTTACTGAAAAATATCTCTCACTTCACCAAATTTACTTCTTGCCTTGAAGGCTTTTCATAGGTCTCCAAAAATCTTTTTCATGCATCTACTAAAAATCAATCATCTCGTTACAATTGAATTTTACTGCTAAACTCCTCATCATATCTCAAGACTCGCGCATCTACAACATTTTAGTGTAAAAGGCTTCATGGTGATGGAACAAATTAATTTATTCTTCCAGGCTTATGGTTGTGAAACATATAGGTTCAGAAGCTCATGTTACTCGGTGATACAGAAAAATAGAAACAAATTTGTATGTGTAACAATTAGGTATAGATTCATCTATCATTTTTCGAGATGATTTTTCTTTTTATAGGCAAAGATTCACCTTTTATCACGACAAGAATGCATATCAAAATATGCTAAACATTCACCTTAATCTGCATTCGTTATTATTTATTAAAATTTTCTTAATACTAGCTAAAATATATTAAAAGTAATCTAAGTGCTTACCCGGAATCACATATCCTAAAACAAAACCCAACAAACAAAACCTTCCCCAAATTTTATCCCAAAACGACACTGCAGTTGCTAGATAAATTAGAGGATTAACAAACAAATAGCAGTATAGGTAACGAATAATGACTCATTTATCTGTTGCTACTTGGCAGTTCTCACTATCAAATAGAAGACCACAATAATAATTCAATGACAATGCCAATGTGTTTTATCCGCAGGTGAAGGATATCCCATAATATTCTCATTCGACCTTCTGTTGTATGCAAAATAAATTATACAGACCAAGCAAATTTACAGTAACTGTATTCTTTCCGCTGTTATTGCACATTGCTGAGATCTGTCTTCCTCTGGAAAAAAATAGACCCGAGTACAACAGCAATACCGGTGATTGCTATTGTGAAAAAAACACGCTTTCTTGGGAAATCATTCTGTGGCCTTCTTCGAGGACCTTCGTCTCTTTCAACTGGCCTCACGTACCTACACACCAAAATTAAAAGTAAATATTCAATCACGAAAAATAACACGTGCATATCATTAATGACCTACAGGACTAATGCACACCTACCCTAATAAGTTAAGATTTTTTAAAAATAAAAAATATATACATTGATTAAGCTATCATTTAAAATGTTATGAAGATACTCTTGACATCAGTTTGGCCTTCCAAGATAAAATGATTTAAATCAGTCCTCTTAAGATTTAATGTAAACATTAGAATAATTCAAGTTGATGTCATATGTAGCTTGACAAAAGGCCCACCATATGACACCCCTTAAAATCCTTTTATGAAGTAAGTCACAGAAAAAGACCAACAAAAGCTAATTGGAAGGATCTTCTTTTAAGGGAAAAAAAAAAAAAAAAAAAAAACAAACTGAGCCAAACAATACCTTAAACAATCAAACAACTTTAGACAAACAGGAGATATCACTCAGATGATAATTCATTGTTCAAATTTCATGGAACTTGTCTGTGGTTAACAGTATGTGAATTGTTATTTTACCATTTACACTTAATATACGATCTGCCTCCTATTCTCACAATACCATCTACATTCTAATAATTGTTATATATTTTTAAAATGACAGTTCTTTGCCACTCTCCTGCAAAATGTACAATTCAGCACTAAAAGAATTACAAAAATTTCTGTAGCAACCATAAGTGTTCATGCTACTGACAGAGAAATTACACCAACTACAATTAACAGGCACCAAGCATCTCATAAAGAGAACACAAAAGTGCATTTAAGACTTGCACAGGATGGAACCAAATTCTAAGAAACAAATCCACCCCTATCTCTCGAGACAACTATAAAGCTGCATCAAGAAATAATCTTTCGCAAATGCCTTTTGTTTTTTATATTTTGTGGAAAATAATCACATTTTTTTCCTCCCAAAACTCTCTGAAGGAGCTTTTGATTACAAGCTTTTTGAACTACAAAATAATCTAATTGAAACACATACTGCAATCAAATGATGACATTTCCTACCTTGAAGACCCTGAAGAATTTTCTTGAATTCTATTGCAACTATCTTCATGGTTGTATCTTTCGCGCAATCTAACATATTTGTTACACAGGTGACAAAGTTCTGTTCGATTCCCGCATACTTCCTGGATGTTTAAAAGTCAAACTGAAATTAGTACCAGAGTACATTGATTGATGTAAACTTCTCAAATACCAAAAGTCCTCTATAAACACTACCTGATGCTCAACCAGATCAATGGCCGGCAAAGGAAACTCACAGAACTCACAGGTGACCATCCTTTTAGGACAATTTTCATCTCTATGGATATCTAAAATATCACGTTCCATTGTTTCACTGCATAGCGAACAGGCAACCTGCACATATTACCATTTTCTTATGAATGACCATTGCAAAAGTGAATTTTAAATCTGATTTCAGGAACTATATGTGCTAGGCAGCCTTTGGGAGAAGGGGAAGGGAGGGGCCACGGGAAGGAACCGATGGACATGTAGCCAGCCTCCTTTAGTGTGTGAGTTGACACTCCAAGTTTCTACACTCTATGATATGCAGGCACCTTCATATCAGATACTGGACATAGTAAAACTAGGACTAGTTCAAAAAAATTTACACATGTTACTGCATCCCCTTTCCATACGTGATTGCTAAAAGATTAAAGCCGTACTAACTGAGTACAGGAAAATTGAAAGAGCTGGTTAAATAATATTTATATCCGAGTACTAAAGCTTTACCCACCCACCCTGCTCTATCTACTAGATACAAAAAATAGAAGTACTTTAGAATCATTTAAGAAAGTAAACCCCCACCAACCAATATATATTCCTTCTTAAGAATCGTTTATCTTTTTCTTCTTTATAAAACACAATTATCCTAAAAACAATATAGAACCAACACAGCGTAGATAAATCCCAAATATAAGAACTGAAGCAACAATTACTCAGAAGCCATGCTAGAAAAGATATCAATCAAACTCACTCCAACCCATCCATTAATTCAGTTTGATGGATATCCAATCCATCTATTATTTTGTTTTCTAACTTTATATGTCCATGGGATTATAATTCTGCCATTCTCCTTTTTCACAATTCAGGATCCACAAAATTACTATTTGTAACTTAAAAATTACAGAGACAGTTGAGTAATCAAATTTGTTCAAATTTAAATTGACTTGTATTAGGTTGTTTTTAAATTTATATTTAGTCAATGTACAGTTCAATGTTGTCATTTTCAGTTGAAAAGCATGGGAGAAAAATGAGGGGTAAAAGAAAATGGAAACTATTTTCTAAAAGCTACAATATAACAGTTGACAAACTGACGAGGTGACCCAAAAAATTATACTTTTATTAATATGTAAATTTGAAAACCATAAATCATAAGTTATTTGTTTAATTAAATTTTAAATACTTTTTTGTTAAGAGTTATTGATTAGAACATTTTTTTATATACAGAGGTTTCAAGAACAAAGCTGACGGAATATATTGTATGAACTAAACATATGGAAAACAAGATGCAAATGATAAAATTCTAACATAAGGACCCATCATAAGGTAACTTTAAGAGATAGATAGGGGGTTAGAAGAGTAAAGAAGGTTGACAATGTTGACAACTAGTAAGAGGCGCTGAGTGACTCATGGGACAATCTCAAGATTCAGTTAGGCAATTCTCTCAGTGACTCGGTTGAAGGAGCTGGCATCTAATATATCCTAGTTAGACCAATTAACATTATTAATCGAAAAGATCTAAAAAATCCAACTCATTATATCAAAAGTCATAACTTGATGAGTTCGATTTGGTGAATAAATGGATCGGGGAATCATTTTCCACCACTTAACTAAAATTGTCAAACCAATTGTCACTGAGACATCAATTTAGACCCAAAACAATATTCCAAATAAACTCAATTTTTGTATTTATTCTCTGATTTTCTTTATCTCCAAGTACAAAACTTCTCAACTGATATGTTCATCATGCAAAACAAGACAAAAGTTTCCATACCGGGGCATGAGTGTTCAGATAGTGCTCCTCGGCAAGTGTTTTCGGAACCATGTCGGAACAAATTTTGCATCTTTCAAGGTTTCGAGAGCAATGAGCATAATGCAAATCAATGTTTGCAGAAGGGATAGCCCGATCACTGAAAAAAAAAAAATAACATAACGACAAATAATCATGATCAAATCTCCAGAGGATAAAGCATAACACGTGATTCAGGCATTCAATACGAACAAAGTATCACCCTAAATGGGAAAAAGAAAAAAATCAAGAATCACATAATCATGGCTTTCATCGCCCTGAAGCAGTTCTGAGTCAAATGCGATACCAGTAACCGAAACAAATAAGGCCAATTATCCACGATTTTAAGCTTGGAACTGTCAGGGAAGTAAATCAATATTCTAGAACAGAATCACTGAACCTAGTTCCCCATTTTAACAAAGATAAATAATTGGTGATAATTCCATCGTAAACCATTCATAAATTGGGAGGGAAGTATTTACCAGTGAGTGCATAAACTAGTGGGCTGATCGGACACCGTTGCCATGCCGTAGAAACAAGCAACCTCGTTCTAGGACCAGATCCTAAGGAAAGAATTACAAAAAGGAAAAACATTTAATGACTATAAGAAATAAGAAAACAAAAATAGAAACCAAATTAAATTGAAATTATGCAAGGGGGAGAGATTACAAAAACAGGGATTTGGAATAGGGCAGAATGAAGAGAAGAATTTGGGTAAAATAAACAAAATGGAAAATTGCTCTTGTTGAACCACTCTTATTTGAGGAGACTTTTTGGAACCTTCAGCCATTAAAATAGATGATTGAGAAAGTAGCTGCCATTTACCTTACCCGCCATTAAGACAACCTACCCCTTTGATCATGTTGGGCCCTATGGGCTTGGATCAGTACAATTTAAATTCGGCAGTTACTTCCGGCACTATACAAAATTTCAACCTGCACTGTATAATTTCTTAAAGTATCAAAAATATCTTTGGCATTTTTATTTTTTAAATTCACGTGTACTGGTTTTTCTGTTTTTGAGATCTTAACAACTCTTCGTTAATATTTTCTAGTTTTTTTAATATCTTTTGATTCTTACGTTTTTATTTTAGATCTTCTTAGTTTTTATATTCTACATTCAAAGAAAAAATAAATAAATAATTTTTTATAATGTTTTTAAAGATAAAAAACTGTTATATAATAAAAGGAGTAGATGATTAAAAAAAGAACAATTTGAAAGTACATTAACATCTATTTTTTCTCTCTGCCATACGTACAGTATGTATCTGTGTGGATCTCAAAGTAAAAGGACAAAAGGCATTTTTGGTATTTTAAAAAATATATAATGTAGGTTATAATTTGTTTTTCAACTTGCAAGTCCATGTTAGGGTGAAATGACTGAAATTTCTTTTACATTTTATCAGTGTTGTTTTCATTGCACCATCATCTATGAAAAAAAAAAAGGAAAACGCTATAAAAGAAGAAAAGAAATAAAAAGATATTCTTTCTAAAACACATTTTATATATTTCAAAAGACTTATTTTAAAAAATATTCTAATATATTTCATGTATCTCAAAAATTTCATTCCGAAAAATTTATTCTGCAAATACTATCCTATTTTTAAAAAGCATATTTCACAGGAATTCTAGAAAAGGTGTTTTAATGATCTAGCCAAAATAATTATATAAAACAATTTTAAGAAAATAATTATATAAAACAAAATAATTTTAAGAAAATACATATTTGAGTTATAGTTAATCATTGACATAGTAACTTAACAAGCAAGCAACAAGAACTAAAATAGAAATACAAATTTTATGTAGAATCAAAAGTAAAAGTAAATTTATTGAGATTACAAAGTAGAGATTTGGAATAGGGCAGAAAGAAGAGGAGAATTTGGGTAAAATAAACAAAATGGAGGATTGCTCTTCTTGAACCACTCTTGTGTGGCAAATAGTAATCAAATGGGCCAACTATAAAGAGGTTGTAACAAAATGAAAGCCCAACCCAGCCCCAAAGCTTAACCTTCGTCTTGTAAGAACGAGAACCAATGGGTATAGGATAATACCTTCGTCTTCTCGTCCCTGCAAAATCCCATTACGTATCAGCCACTGCGCCTTCTCACCCTTCCTTTCCGTGGAACCTCTCAACTCAAGAAGAGGTAACAAAAACTACTTTTCTTTCATCCATTTCTCTTTTTCTACCTTTCGCGACAGTTTCAGTGGCAACGCTTTTGCAAGTTTAGAGAAAGCAATGGATTTAGTAGTACCACCCGAACAGTTTTGTTCATTCCACCGCTTCCAGATTATCAGAGCTAGGGTTTCAGATAACACCGTTTCGCGCTGTTTCATTCTATCTCCTGATACTGTTAGTCGCTTTACAAAATTGAAAGCCACTAGGTCTAGAAAGCGTTCAGACAGTCGCGTTTTCGCTGTTTCCAAGTCTGAAGCCTCTGGTTTGAACGGTAGACTGCAGCAAATTGTGAGCAACCCAAACGGGGACTTGAATGGCACAGCCGTAGAATCTCCGGGCAACGGGGTGAGCGGTTCCCGGAACTTCGAGGAGTTTGCGAGCAACATTCATCTCCGGAAGTTGGTTAGAAACGGGGAATTGGAGGAAGGGCTTAAGTTTCTGGAGCGCATGATTTACCAGGGGGATATCCCTGATGTCATTGCTTGCACCAGCTTAATTCGCGGGTTTTGTAAGGGTGGAAGGACCAAGAAAGCAACAAGAGTCATGGAAATTTTGGAGAATTCGGGTGCTGTTCCTGATGTCATAACTTACAATGTTTTGATTGGTGGTTATTGCAAAGCAGGAGATATAGATAAAGCCTTGCAGGTTTTGGAAAGAATGAGCGTTGCTCCGGATGTTGTTACATATAACACCATTTTGCGTAGTTTGTGTAGCAGTGGGAAATTGAAGGAGGCGATGGAGGTTCTCGACAGGCAGCTGCAGAGGGAGTGTTATCCTGATGTGATTACTTACACGATTTTGATTGAAGCGACTTGTAATGAAAGTGGAGTTGGTCAGGCGATGAAGCTGTTGGATGAGATGAGGAAGAAAGGATGCAAACCTGATGTGGTCACATACAATGTTCTTATCAATGGTATTTGCAAGGAGGGTAGGTTGGATGAGGCTATTAAGTTTTTGAATAACATGCCTTCGTATGGTTGTCAACCGAATGTGATAACTCATAACATTATTCTGCGTAGCATGTGTAGCACTGGGAGATGGATGGATGCTGAGAGGCTGTTATCTGACATGCTAAGGAAGGGTTGTTCCCCTAGTGTTGTTACTTTCAATATCTTGATTAACTTCTTGTGCCGGAAACGGTTACTGGGGAGAGCCATTGATGTCTTGGAGAAAATGCCAAAGCATGGTTGTGTGCCAAATTCTTTGAGTTACAATCCATTGCTTCATGGGTTTTGTCAAGAGAAAAAGATGGATAGAGCAATTGAGTATTTGGAATTAATGGTGTCAAGGGGTTGTTACCCGGATATAGTGACCTATAACACTTTGCTTACAGCACTATGCAAGGACGGGAAGGTGGATGCTGCAATTGAAATACTGAATCAACTGAGTAGCAAGGGATGCTCTCCTGTTTTAGTTACGTATAACACAGTTATTGATGGTCTTGCAAAGGTGGGAAAAACAGAGTCTGCTGTGGAACTCTTAGAAGAGATGCGCAGAAACGGTCTTAAACCTGATATAATTACGTACTCTTCACTGCTTCGGGGACTTGGCCATGAAGGAAAGGTTGATAAGGCTATCAAAATTTTCCGTGACATGGAAGGATTAGGTATTAAGCCCAATGCTATCACTTACAATTCAATCATGTTTGGACTTTGTAAGGCTCAGCAAACTAGCCGTGCTATTGATTTTCTGGCTTATATGGTAGAGCAAGGATGCAGACCTACCGAAGTTACATATACCATTCTTATAGAAGGCATTGCTGATGAAGGATTAGCTGAGGAAGCTTTGGAGTTGTTGAATGTGTTGTGCTCCAGAGGATTGGTGAAGAAAAGTTCGGCTGAACAGGTAGCAGTCAAGATGTAGGATAAAATGCATTTTTACCTTGTAAACTAAGATGGCTAAGTAACATTTTTGAGCACATAATAGATTTCGTTAAACCCCTCATATAAGTTACTTGTTCTGGATTTTGGATTTTTATTTTGAGGAGGGAGAGGGGCAGGCGAAATTCGTGTCAATTTTGTTAGGAGGTCATTGTAATTCAGTCCACACATATTTAATTCTAATTTATATTATATACTGCTTGGGATTTAATATAGGCTAATATTGTTTCCCCACCGTACTTCAGCATCGATGGTGACAGTTTTTGAATATCATTATGCAAGATATTTGACAAAAATGCAGATTGTAATATGATTGATTCAAAGATAAATTTATTCGTCTTATTTTGCTTAGAGCAATTTCATTTTCATAAAATGGATACGAGTACAGCCTGTTGTAAAATGAAGAAATGTGCTTCAATAGGTCTGAGTTTCATCAGTTTAGTGTTACCAAATCTATACAAGCCAACATAGTTGGTGCCTTAATATTTCATGAAAAGTAACTGGACCAGAATTAAGAGAAATGTGGAACAGATTTAGTTGTTTTTCTGCTTGCTGTACTGAATGATACAAGAAAAATACCTGTGACTGGGAGGCTATTTGCGCGGTATTTTTACAAATATTGTAGCTGTATGGTTGACCCGAGGCCACTAGAGGGCTTTTCCTACATGCTTGGGTGACTTTCTCATGGCACTGGGTGGTTGATTCATCGATCATTGACGGTCACTCAAAAGTAAAGACAATTCAGGCAATTTCAGGAGTGTTTCATTCTCTCCGTTCCGAATCCTTTCTGACATTGTCCATGATTAACTGTTCCTTTGTTGCCCTACCTTTGAGGGACTCGCATTGCTCACACACACAAAAACAAAATATATCAAATACCCATCAAAGTTTTCACCATAGCTTTGAAGGAGGCTTCTGACGAGTGTGAACTCCTTGATGTTGGCTCTATTTCTCAGAAGTCACTCCAGCCATTCTAAACCAAGTACTAGTGGGGTATGTGTAACATGTTTCTTTTTGTTTAGCTGCAGATATTATTAGTATATTTCCTTGGATTGGATTATTTTTGGGTCTTTCATTTATCATGCTCCACGTTTAATCTTACATGTACGAAATGTGTCGGAGCAAGGTTGCCACTCAAACCATTAATTTGCACATTATTGTGTCCGCTGTTGCTTTTCACTTGTGACAAAATCAAACATGACAACCTCCTTTATGGTTTTTTGTTTTCTTGGGAATCTCCATGCAATTATTTAAACAAAAAAAAATGCTATTTTATACATAGCGTCACAGTCACTGTATATAAAATGATTGGAACGGATGAACCATGGATGGAGATTCCCTGCAGTTGGAAGGAGAAGGAATATTTAATCTCTATCTTAATTGTTGTTTTTCAATTCTTATAAAATAGACCATTGTTATTGCCACGCCCTTTTTTTACACTGTTTTAACATTCTTTCTGGTGTATTTGCATTGATAATGATGCATAACAGAAACTTGAATTATTTTTGGTAGAAAATAGCAAACAAAAGAGAAAAAAATAAAGCACAAACTAATGCCTAACAAAAGGCATTTCAGCCTCATCCGCGTGGAGCAGAACAATCAACTCATACAGGTGAGTTTTCCCTCCTTAGCAAGAAAATCAGCACAAAAATTCCTTCATGTCCACGCATTAGAGAAAAACACCTATGCTATCGATAATTGAATCGTGTAAGCGGGTGACCAAAGACATCAAACTAATAAATTTATAGACTTCTTCCTCCCTTTTGTTAGGACCATGAAAGGCAAAATTAGTAAAATGACTCCCCATCTAAAGTATCATATCTTGGGTCTAAATATACCATTCCGGATTATAAAATTCCGAAGTCATAACAATTTTTTTATCTACACAATCTACAATCCGGTAAAGGAAATAGAAATACCTTTTGGATAGTAGAATTCGTGGTCCAAAAAAGAATTTTTGTTATGACTTTTTGATTCTATAATCCCGAAGTTTAAAGTTTATGACAATTACTTTCAGCTTGGAGCTTGAAAATTTTAAGGGTTTGAATTTGACTTTAAGGGTTTGAATTTGACTTTGGGATTGATTGTACAAAGCTTGAATTTGAAAAAAAAAAAAAAAACTTAAAAGTAGAAAAAGTGTTGAAGTGAAGATGAATTGAATGAGTGTAATTAGTGAGACTTCTTTATCTCTCCATTGCTCATACATTAATTATTAGTTAATGTACAAAAAGAAAAATTAAAGCTAGAAGTAATAATGTGAATTAAAATAGATTCGTGTAGGTTGGTGGAGAATTAAGAAAAAGATAATAAATGAGAAAACAAAAAATAATGAGTTTGAAGAAGTGTCTCTTCATTGCCTAAAACTTATTAATTATTAATTAATGCACAAAAAATTAAAGTTAGAGTCAGAGTTGAGGGAGAATTTGAAGGAGAGATTTCTCTCTCTTTCCATTGCTCAAAAATACATTAATTAATTAATGCATAAAAAAATTAAATTCAGAAGTAATGTGAGTCAGAATATGTTGGTGGAGTTGCTCAAAAATACATTAATTAATTAATGCATAAAAAAATTAAATTCAGAAGCAATGTGAGTCAGAATATGTTGGTGGAGAATGAGAAAAAGATCTAACCCAAAGGACATTTGAAAATGATTTCCAAAAACAAATTCCTTTACCATATTGCATGATCCAGAAGTTAAATTTTACAATTTTTTGGTTAAAATTAAGTTTTTCAATTCTGCAATTCAGAAATTTTTTCTAAAACATTTTTTCTTTTAGATTTTACAATCCAGAAAATTATACAATTCAAAAAATTATAAAATCACAAAAATGACACCTTCACTCGTCGTCATCGTCCACCGCCATTCAATACAATAAATCAAATATACAAAAATCATACAACCAACTATACATCAAAAGAATATGTAAAGGAAGGCAACGACCATCCATGAGTTGAGTTAAATATTCTTTTTAAGTTTAGTATGAAGGTGGAGGAAAATACTATCTAGGTGCAGGATGAATCATTCTTCTTTTATTTGTAAAACCTCTCTACCTATAACGAAAATTACTCTCTATTTTATAAAATAATAAATAAAATTAAAATAATTATCAAAATAAAATATTAAAATTATTTTTAAATTAAAAATAAAATAATAAAAATTATAATAATAAAAGTTATAAAATTAATTTATTATAATTCATTATTATATATATTAATATATATAATTAATTATATATTACATAAGTATAATCGATTACGATTAGTTTAGATATTATATAAATATAATTGATTTCGTTTTAATCGATTATACATATAATATCTAAAGTATTATATATATATATATATATATATATATAAATAATTTGATTATGTTAAAACGTAATTCATTATATATATATAATATGATAATAAATATTATATAATATGATTAATAATAATAATATACTAATTATAATTTAATAAAAATAAATATAAATATTTAAAATCAATTATAAGATAATAATTATTTTATTATGATAAAATAATAATAATTTTTAATTTAATATAAAAAATATTTTAAAAATTTTAATTTTATATTTTAAAAAATCAAATTTTCAATTAATAAATTAATATATTTTATAATAAATTAAATTTATTTTAAAGATAATTATTGATTTAATAATTTTTATATATTTTAAAATGTTATTAATTATATTAAATTAATTAATTATATTTTATTTTATTTTTAATTATAAAAAATTTATAATTTTATATATTAAAATATTATTATATTTATTACATCATTTACAATTTTTATAAATTCTTTACTTAAATTTTATTATTATTTTTTTAATTTAACAATCAAACTTTTTTTCTAAAATCATTTCAAATCTATTCGGTGAAATTCACCCCTTAATTTAAACACACCTTTAGTGTGGGAGAAGGCATTCACGGTATTTAGTATTTAGGTAATTACTTCTTACAACCCCTTATTTTTTTTTTAAGTTGCACCCTTACAATTAGGTGAAATGATGGTTCCAAACGTTGATGCTTTGAGATGATGGTTGACCAGGCCCGGGCGACTGTTTACCAAAAACACAGGTCTCCGCAAAGTCGTAAGACCATGTATGGGGGCTGACGCCTGCCCAGTGCCGGAAGGTCAAGGAAGTTGGTGACTTGATGACAGGGGAG
>Ga0209489_105066_pt1 | contig 23424 bp, 16 predicted proteins | sample SiratrowhiteBW_FD_187527 | JGI IMG/M metagenome (GOLD analysis project Ga0209489, IMG submission 187527) | Root nodule microbial communities of legume samples collected from California, USA - Siratro white BW (SPAdes) (version 2) | ecosystem: Host-associated > Plants > Roots > Nodule | place...
CCCCCCCCCCCCCTCTTGAACTTAGGCCAAACACTTATTTTAACAACTTATATTGAATCAAATTTTATTCTTAACCCTCAAATGCAATACAAACAATCACATTGATGAATCAAATTCAAAATAACCCAAAAAAAATCCTTTTTAACAAAAACATAAGTAATAATCGGAGAAATTGTCCATTAACAATAAAATTATTGAAATATTTGTTCCCTCATTAGTTGGCATTTGTTTTACACGAGTAATAATTGTTTTTAATTTCTCAAATTTCATTTAATTAATATTGAAACTTTATTGACCAGATTATTTAAAAATCTGAAAATTAAAAAAAAGTATATTTATCATAGTACAATTCATAACAAAATTTAAAATGCAAAAAAAAAAAGTGAAAAAAACATCAGCATGACTTATAAAAAATAAAATAAAATAATAAAACTAATGCATGGAGGAAAAACTTAAAAAAAAGTCTTCCATACATGAATTCTTAAAAAATAAAAAATAAACTAAATGAATACTCAGTGATATGAAGCATAATCTGTGCTTAATTAATTCAAAATCGTGATTATATTGATTTAAATTTAAAATTGTATTGGAAAGGATGACTTTATCATTTTAAAATTATGTTTTTAAACACGATTAAATATTAATAATTAATTTCTTGTGCAAAAAGTTTAACTGGTGTCCTGTATTTTTAGGAAACATAGGGAATCTTGTAATCATTACTCGTAGTCACAATTTAGTTAAATTCTAAAATTTAGTTTTGTTTTGTATCGTTCTGTAAAGATATAAGTATTGTAGTAACGTTCTCATCTGACAATAGTAAATGATGAGATTTTTATTTAAGCTTATCCAAGCATTAAATGCTCAAAGATATTTACTTTCACTTATATCTATTTAAACTCATTTTACCCTTATCATAGATTACTTATCATTCTTTTCCTTCTCATATCTAGTATAAGGAATCTCATATGCCTGCATCATTTAATAAGTTACTGTAAACATATTATATTGAAGTGTTTTAATTAAGAGTCATTCATATATCTCGTTGTTTACAAGTTTGGTTCCGTTTTGATATAACTTTGTGAATCTTTTGTTTTGGAAGTTATCTTAATGAAACAAATTAACATAGAATAAATGTTGATTCACCTAGATGTTATAAAGAACATGCTCGATGATCTAAAATATCATAGACAATTCAAAATGTCAGGTTAGATGAATCTTATGGGACATGATCATACTAGAAGGCTTCATTAGACTAAGGACGATGGGTAATGATGTTCGTCAATACCTTCTAGACTTACTTCATAAAGGATGATATAATTGCTTTATCAAATGATCTACAAAATATATATAATAGTTCAGACAAATCCAACTTGTAATAAGTCAGTCGCTATAGGGGTGATCAAATTTTAGACAATAGATAAATTGGTGTAGCAGATAGTTTTCTTAATGCTCTATATTTCTACCATTAAATTTTGCCAAAACTTATTATTGAAGATCATTACTTTGATTCCACCTTCTTGGAGTACATCATTTAGTGGTTTATAAGCATCTAATAATGTTTTAGATGATATACTTATCTAAAATATCATATTATCATTATATTTGAAAGTGCTGCAAAATTTGGAATGCTACACATTAAATGTGTTCTATGCAGTATTAAATGCTAAACCCATCTTGAAGCAACATCCTGATAGTTAACAATACTTATCAGCCTTAGATCAAATAACTTTTCACTCAAATCAGAGCAAAAGTAGGAACCTTATGTGGCAGATAGTTGGACCAAAGTTGACATATGACTACGTTAAGATAGTTGATTATGCAAAGAAGCTTTAACTCCAATCGCCAGAGATCTTGATCTTCACATAACAGATCCCCTTGGTAGAATGAAGATGTAAACATTATAGAGAATAAGCTTGAAGAATATGTTCGTTAAACTTAAAATTGTGTACTTATTATCTGATAAAGACTTTGCTTATCTTGTGAAGCAAATATTACAACGTGTTATATCATGTATTAGACAAAACACTCATGTCTTACATGATCTTTTGTTATAAAGCACATCGTCTTACAAGTATGTTCATGTTTTATATTTTATCATTAAAAAATGTTTGATCAAAACTAGGACTATTGGACTTTTTTCTAACATTTATATTTTACATAGTTAAAATAGATTATTGATGGTGTGATTGTGGAAAATTTTAAACTCTTTGACTAAATTGTCCTCACATTATTGTTGCTAGTTCCTTTCTCCATTTACAAATACTCACATTTGTTAGCCTAATTTAGTATTTATATGTCATTTATAAGATTTACGAAATTGAGTTTTACCTTATACAAAATGAGGATTATTAGTCTATTTATATGAGATCAAATTTTATTCTTAACCTACAAATGCAACATAAACAATTACAAAGATTAACTACTACTCGTATCTATAGCAAAATTGATGAATCAAATTCAAAATAGTTAAAAAATTATTTTTTTTGTCAAAACATAAGTATTAATTGAGAATGAAAATCATGTACTGAAATATTTGTTCCCTCGTTAGTTGGCATTTGCTTTACTTGAGTAATATGTTTTTTTTTAATTTCTCAAATTTTATTTAATTAATATTGAAACTATTGACCAAATTATTCAAAAAATATCTGAAAATTATAAAAGTATATTTATCATAATAGAATCCGTAACAAAATTTAAAATTGCAAAAAAAAGTACAAAAGAAAAAGAAAATCAGCATGACTTCCAAAAAATATAACTAATGTATGCAGGAAAAACTTAAAAAAAAAGTGTAAGTGCATGGATTCTTAAAAAAAAAAAAAAGAACTAAATGAATACTGGTGATATGAAGCATAATTTGTGCTTAATTAATTCAAAATCGTGATTATATTGATTTAAATTTAAAATTGTATTGAAAAGGACGACTTTGTCATTTTAAAAATAAACACGATTAAATATTTGTATAATTTTCTTAATTTCTCCATGAATAAATTTGGCACAAAATTACACTAATAAAAAAAAAAAACCCATAATGTTCCTTTCATCATCTTATTTCTAATCATATATATGTAACCTGAACTACTAGGAATACGTATATTTAGTTCATTGAATATGACGTTAGGTATCTGAGACTACTTCAAAGGCACATAGTATTTTATAATTCATTCAATGAACTTCGTTTAAATTTAAAGTTCTTGGGAGTTACAAAATGCCAATGATTGCACACGCACGCGGGTTCAGCGTTTTTGTTCACGTCACACCAACTCCTTGTTTGGCCCTTGCTTTAGGACACCTTATCGGAATTTAGCGAAAGAGATAGGAAAGGGGAAAACCCTTCACAAATGCATGCATTTCTTTAATGAACTCATTCAACCACTTTTTTATTCGACCAAAACAAACACACGGTCACCAAAACCCCTAACCCTCACAGCCCTTAATATTCAAAATCTTAAATATGTTTAGTCCTTCCCTACCTTCTCTCCCTATATTATAAAACTAAGAATTGTAGACTCACCAACTAATTATTATCTCACTCACACCGACGGAAGACGACAACAAAATTCTCTTTATTCTTTTGTTCCTTACCTTTGTGTTTGGTTTCAACTTGAAAAATGTCTAAATTATTCAACGAATAAAAAAAAAAATGGGCATGGGGCTATGCGACCTGCCATGCTTTTTCTCTAGTTGTTTTGAGACAAGAATTTTGGCGACAGACTTTTCAACTGTCACGAGATCGTAGAGGTTTGACCACTTTTGATAATGTCGGAAAATATGTGTGTAATGTGATCCTTATGGGTACGTGTTTGGTGTTTTACATATTTTTTCTAACTGAGTACTTGAAATTAGTTAGTGCTTGGTTTTTGTCGGCAAAACTAATCGAAAATTAAGACGCATGAAAAGGTTCTATTCTCTCTAGCGTTGAAAGTGGTCGTTTTTCTTCTGCGAATCGAACGAGTTCAACAAATGCATGGTATATATGCTAAAATTCAGTATACCTTGTGGAGTTTAACTTCTTGTTTAAATTGTGAACCACATTTGCTTAGTTTAATTACAAATGTTTATTAAAAAACTACATGGGCTTAGGTTTAATAAAGTTTCAAACATATTAGACACACTGTTTTCGATGAAAGTTTTCTATAAAGGAATATTAATTCTTAATATAAATTTGTCTTTATTTAGACTGACAATCTTAAGATTTTCAGATATGCTATATTTCTATATATGAAACACAAATACATTAATTAAATCAAACTCAATAAAACAATGTTCAATTTTTATAGATACACTACTAATCAAATCATTCATCACTCTTATAAAACAATATAATGTCACATCATTACTATATATTTATATTTAGAAAATCAATTTGTCTTCTAATAATAATAAAATAAACTGATAAAGAAAGAGACTTACATTCACTTCACTTTATAAATGTAAAAATTTCATAGAAGTATTTTTCGTCCAAATTAAGGCATAAATTAAAGAGATAAAAGTTAAAACCTTATAACAACCACAAATAATTTTAAAGAAAAGAAAGATAAAGATTCAAATCCCAAAAGTTAAATGCAGATAAATAAATATAATGCTGAAAATAAGTGAGAGAATTACCAACAAGACTGTTAAAATCCAAAGGAAAATATAGAGCGGTGTTACGGTGCTTTTATTGTAACTTTTTTAACATCATATTTCTAATACAAAGGTTTGTAAAAATCTGCAAAGGAGAGTCTTCTTATTCTAATGTTTTTTTAACATCTATATCTTTAATAGAAAGGTTTATTTATAGATAAACTAGTCGAATAGTTATTATCAATTATTAAATTATATATATTATATTATGTATATACATATAATATATATATATATATATATATATATATATATATATATTATATATATATTTATATATATATATTATAAGAAAAAAGAGATTTAGTTATCGATTTTAGTCACTGAAAACTGATAGTCGCAATTAGTTACTGATATTAACGATCGAACGAATGTAGTTGTTAATTATTATCAAAATAGTGATCAAAATACAATTTGGTCACTAATTAATAAACAAAATATTTTAATCATCGCATTTAGTAACTAAAATAGTCACCAAATATAAATTTATTTTAGTCATTGACTAGCTTTTGGTCGCTAAATAAAAAAAAAGTTAATCACTGATTTTAGTGACATAAAATTGGTATTCGTAAAAAAACGACTAAAATACTCACCGAAATATAAATTATTTTCATGATCGAAATAAAATTTGTCGTTAAATTTCAACAAAAAATTAGCTACTACAATTAGAGACCACAATGCAGTGGTAATTAAATAGACACTGAAACAACAACCAAATGTAAATTTGTTTTAGCGACCGATTTGGTTTTGATCGCTAAAATGTTGGTAAAAAATCATTTTCAAATTAACGATCAAATTTATCAATTGATTTATCGTTATTGCTAATAATGACTAAAATAGCCACTAATTTATGTGGTCGCTAAATGATTATTTTGAATATTATTTATATTAATTAAAAAAATATCAGTAATAACAATAATAATATGGAAGTTATAAAACTTCATTCAATGTCACAAATTCTAATATTATTTACTTCTTTTAGACTATTACCTATGTTTACATGAGGTTCAAATATATTTATGGTATAGTTTAACATGTTGTTGGTCAAAGAAATGAATTTTTCTTTCCATTAAACCTTTTAGACTCATAAATCGGCTAAAGCCCAAAAAGTTCATGTATGATACAATTGTACATTTTTCTAGTAAATAAATAGGTTTTTCTTTTTATAAATCTAAATCGTCATCCTGTATATGCCTACCTAAGCATCATAGACTAGTGTGTGATGTTAGTACAAATCTTATCACTTTTAAACTACATATAATCCAAACCTTACTCCTTTTCTACTTTTAAACTACATGCAATCTAAATCTTACCCAGATAAAAGTTTTTAAGTGGAGATCCATGTTAGATCGAGCTCTTACCACTAGGTCAACAACTATTGTCATAGTTAGGGTGCAACTCTTTTTACTTAAGACCATATCAAGCCAAGCCCCATGATTGAATTGCAATTTGGTCCATTGGAGACTCGCCACGAGATAATTTACGTCACCTACAACGATCCATTCTTCAAATTTCTCCACTACTTATTTATAAATGAATGGAAACACATCAAAGTCTTAATCCGTAGTAATTATTGTATTGTTTTCATCTAACGATTACAAGCATGTGTCCTTTCCATTTAACAAAAATAAATTCAAAAAACAAATATAATAAGGTTCAAGAAAAAAAGAATATTGGGGTTTGGATCCATTTTTTTCTTTTACTTTGTTAATTGAAACAATTTAATTAAGTTAAATTAAAAAGAAAAAAAATTAGTGTAACTTTTTATATATATTGATTTTATCATGGATTTATATAAAAGTAGTCCTTTTGTGAATTTTTAATGTAGTTTAAGAATAAATGTAGCATGTGACAGTGAACTTTCAGGTGACATGTTATTAGATTCTAACATTTTTCCTGCACAGTTCTGCACAAGGTCATCTTAGCATTTATAAATATTTAGTAAAACCTAGTATGAAATTCAACTAAATTAAAGTTGCACAATTCTAGTATTTGGACTTGAACTCTCTAAAATGAATAAGGATAAAGAGAGTAATATCAATTGTTAATAACAAATGAAATGTCATTTCTCTTATCTCCTTTTTAAACATGTATCTCTCTCTTTTTGGTTAATTTTTACATTCCTGTGAATCTATTTACCCAAACAACATTTGATGTCTAACACTTTGTATACTGTAAATTTAAGTGTTGTGGTTAAATTAAATTGCAAATTGCGGTATGTTTTTAAATATTTAATTTAAATATGATATATTAAACTTAGAAATTTAATCTTATCTTTTCATTAAATTTATGTAGACTAAGGAGCTTGAACGACAACCAATTGCTTGGGAGATTGTAGAGAGAACAAAAAAATTAAAGACTGGACAATGGTCAATGATAAGACCCATGAGCTTGTGGTATGCTTAAACTTTGAGTTATTGTTTAATGTTTATTATATTTTTTCTTCACAGTAATGACATTTGACTTAATTTTCAAGAGAAATATAAGCAGTGTTGGGAAGAAGCCCAACAATATCTAATGGGTGAAGACTCATCTTCCAAAAAATCTCTCGTTGCCTCCATTGATGACAATGAAATATACTTTAATGTTGTTGGAGGTGGAAATAAAAAAGAAAATGTGTATGGGCTTGGTACATTGAGCAAAAGGTTTACTTCTTCCAAGACTGTTGATTCTACTACAAATTAACCTTTAGTAGTCTATTAAATAGAAGAAATGCATGAGACTATTCAAAAATTAAATGCTGAACTTATGGCAAAGCATGCCAATGAGCAGACACTTGAAGAAAAGTTAGAGCAAGTGATAACAGATCAGGAGTAGATAATGAAAACTTTCTCATTTGCATCCTTTCTTCCTCACACCTTTACCGCTCCTATCACTCTTAAACTAGATGATGAAAACTTTCTCATTTGGAAATGACAAGTCTTGGCTACCATGTGAGGTCTAAAATTGCAATGATTCTTTATAACTCTGTTGTTCCACCTTAGTTTCTTAATGAAGAAACCACTCACTCACATCGTGTCAATCAGGATTTTCTAAATTATTATCAACAAGATCAGTTGACTATATCATCACTTCTTGCCTCCATGACTACAATTCTCACCAAGGTGGTGACTCTTGGATCCTCACACCAAATTTGAACAAACTTCAAGTCTAGTATGCCTCCCAAACTCTTGCTCATGTCAAGAAACTGAAGTTACAACTTCACAATTCCAAGCGTGACCACACCATTGTAGCTTTTCTTCTTGATATGAAGAAGACAGTGGACACATTAATTGTTGTGGGTTTTCTGATTACCACTGAAGAACATATTGAAGCCATTCATGATGGCTTACTCAAAGAATACGACTCATTCATCACATCCACTATGTTAAGGTTCGATCCTTATACGGTTGAAGATGTTGAATTGTTGTTACTAACTCAAGAGGAAAGGTTTGAAAAGAATAATATTTCTGCTAAACATCTTTTTCAAGCCAACACAACATTTCTTTCAATCATTCTCGGACCAATGTGTCTACATCAAACCCGGGTTGTGGTTCCTTTCGTAACACTTTTTCTTCAAAAAATAATGGGTTTTCTGGATCAAGAAACAATAATAAATCTTCTTAGAATCAATATTTTAATATACAAAACACTCGCTTACAATGTCAAATTTGCAATAAGTTTGGATATTCTACATCTGATTATTGGCATAGCTACGAACAAAAATCTCAATATGCTATTCATGGAATTCATCACGGATAAGTTTGGATGAAAAACCATTTATTCTTGTCACACCAACTATTATTCATGATCTGCCGTGGTATCCTGACATGGGGCAAGACACCATTTGACACCAGTTCAATTCTTTCCACCAAAGCACACCATAGGATTAGATATGGTTAAAATAGGTAATAATTTAGGTGTATCCATAAAAAAATATTCGTTCTACTACGTACACAATGCCACACACTTCTAAAAGGTTTACCTTGAACCAATTTTTACACGATATTGCTATTTCAAAAAAATTTCTTAGTGTTTTTAAATTTTCTGAAGATAATTTTTTATTTTTTGAATTTCATGCTAATCATTGCCTTGTCAAAAAGAAGGCAACAAAGGGGATCTTTCTTCATGGAAAAGTTAAAGATGGGTTATATGTTTTCCAAAAGTTTATTCCTACTTGTCTGTTTTATGCTAATACCTCTCTTGTAAAACCTCAATCATCTTCTTACACTTTATGGAATACTCATTTTTGGACATGCTAGTGAAAATGTTATTCATCATATAATGAAACAATAGTGAAAATGTTATTCATCATATAATGAAACAATACAATGTTTTTGTTACTGCTAAACATCATTTCTACGAAACATGTGTTATATGAAAGACATGTCAATTACCATTCTTAGACTCAACTATTATCTATTCATCATCATTAGAATTAGTTTTTGTTGATATATGGGGTCGTGACCAATTCCTTCATCTAATGGTTATTGCCTTCATATATGTTTATACTAAATATTTTTTGTTGTACTTGATTCAAAATAAATCTCAAACTCATTCTATTTTTAAATCATTCAAAATATACTTTAAAAATCAAGTTGGTTTCTCAATAAAGAGCATTCAAACTGATAATGCGAAAGAGTTTCTTTATTTAAGTTCTTTTCTTGTTAAACATGGTGTCCAACATTGTCTAATATTTCCTAACACATATGAGCATAATGGTTCTATAGGAAGAAAGCATAGCCATATTATAGACATGGAGCTAGCTCTCTTGCTAGTGCAGGTTTACTTTTATCTTTTTGGGGAGAAGCTTTTTGTATTGTCGTTAACATTATAAATGTTCTTCCTACACAAGTCTTAAACTATAAAAATTCTTTTTATATGATTTTTCTTAAAAAAAATCAGATTATAAATTCTTTAAAACATTTGGTTGTCCTTGTTATTCTCTTTTGCGACCATATAACACTCATAAGTTTGATTTTTCGTTCTTCGGTACGTCTGTAACAAAGGGTATAAATGTTTATCTCCTTGAGGTAAGACATGTTATAAGACATGTGAGTTTTGATGAAATTGTGTTTCCCTACACTCTAAATGCAAATCCCTTTACTACTTTTGGCAATACGTCTCATCACATTTATTCCCCTCCTCTTACTTTAACTCTTTTAAAATCTAATTTTGATAATAATATAACTAATTCAAATATTAATAGCTTGGTTCAAGTGAATGACTTGTTTATTCCTTCGTCTAATGCTTCTTCTACTCAAATTTCCTCTACAGAACCACTTGTATTGTCTAATACTCTAAATGAACATCTCATGATCTCTCAAGCCATAGTTGGAATTTTCAAACCATGCACTTTTGCTATTTTTGTAGAGATTAATTCTGCAACAACAATCAAACAAGCCTTGTAGATTCTTCACTGGTATAATTTCATTAAAGTTGAATATAACACACTTATAGCCAACAACACTTGGACTCTTTGGGAATTTCCCAAAATGTTATTTCTATAGGTTGTAGATAGGTCTTCAAAACAACATACAATGTTGATAGTACCCTGCAACGCCACAAAGCACATCTTGTAGTGAAAGGATTCCATCAAATACCAGGTTTTGATTATTTAGAAACATTCAGTCATGTGGTGAAACCTATTATTATACGTATTGTTCTCACCATTACCCTAGCACATCAGTGGCATCAAATAGACATCAATGATGCCTTTCTATATGGGGATTTAGAAGAGATGGTATTCATGGTTCAACCACTTGATTTTGAAGCGTCTAATCATAACTTGGTTTGCAAACGATAAGGCTATCTATGGTCTCAAACAAGTACCTTGCTCATGGTTCCATAAGCTAAGTGCTACTCTCTCATCTTTTGGTTTTTGTTTGACAAAAAGTGACTTTTCTTTATTTGTCAAGCTTCAAAATAAATCTACATCGATGGTTCTTATTTGTGTTGATGATATCATTATCATAGGTACATCTTGTGGTGATATTCAAACTCTCATCTCCATGCTACAACCACTTTGCCTTGAAAGACCTTAGTTATCAACATTACTTTCTTGACATAGAATCATCTTAGACGAGAGATAGAGATTTTCACTTGAGTCAAAACAAATACATCAGAAACCTTCTACACAAAACAAACATGTAAACCTCCAAACCTCAACATACACCGATGATTTATTCAACTTGTCTCACACAAGATGGCTCAACAACTATAATAGACGCCTCTATGTATCACTTCATTGTTGGATTCTTGCAATATATTCTTATAACACAACTTGAGCTTGCTTACAACGTTAATGAAGTTCGTTAGTTCATGTATCAATCTTAAGAACACCACTAGAAAGCGGTGAAACGTATCTTGCATTTTTTAGCTAGAACCTTGCATCATGACATTCTTCTACGCAAGTCTTCTTGTCTTTGTCTTCAAGCCTTTGCCAATGCATTGGGGATTAGATGTTGACAATCACAAGACAACAACAAGGTACATATTGTTCCTCTGTCAAAACTCAATATCATGGTTATCATACAAACAAAAAGTTGTTTCCAAAAGCAACACTGAAACAAAATACCAAAGTGTTGTTGCAACTCTTGTTGATATCAAGTGAGCTACCAATCTCCTTCATGATAACTTCCTTCATCTACACCTCAGATATACTCGGATAATTTTGGTGCAGTTCTTCTTACAGATAATCTCATCATGCACTCTAAAGCAAAGCATTTCAAGCTACACCTATATTTTTTTTCAAGACTCCATTCAACAAAAACAACTTTCTCTCACACATTTCAACAACTCTTCAAATTGTTGGCACATTCAATAAACCTTTATCGGGTCTTTCTTTCCCTCGATTAAGAGATAAATTAATAGTTTTTCTAGACTAAACAAAAACAAAGTATCAAAAGTTTATTTTTGTCTACAATAACATTAATTGTCTACTTTGTGTTAGGACCGTCTAATGGTTTTTTGAACCGTATAGTATTTTTGTAACCTTTGTTTCTTTTTTTGTGGGTCTCGGTTTTTTCATCCCTCAATAAATTTGTTTCTTTCCTCCTTTCTTCTCTTCTCCCCTTATCTTCCTTTTTACACTGTGTATTTAGAAAGTAAAATCTAAAACGCAAGTATGACTAAAACTTTTGTGAAACCGGACAATTAAAAAATACATGGTAAACCAAAAGTAATGTGCTTAACATGGATTTTAACCAAACATGTTGGATTTTGTTTTTCTAAATATATATGTATATATATCTTGCAAATCACTAATAAATATTATGTATGTTAGGATGTAGGGTGTATTGTTTAGAAGTAGGCATCGACAAGAGTTGGAGAGATAGGGGTTTTGGGGGCAGAGGTTGAGATAAAATCTGAAGTCTGATTTCATAGGAACAATGGATGGCCCAGGCGCATAATCGTATCTAATGAAAACGAGTGAAATCCTTCATGTTTGTCACGTAAAGACAAGAGGCAAGAATCTTCACCAACCTCCAAAATGGAATAGACAGGAAGGTGGCAAAAAGAGTACTAAAATGAAATGGTTTACAATATGAGGATTCATTCAACTGGGGTGGAAAGCTTGAGGGACCTTGTGCCCTGGCAAAAATGCTTTTCTTGTCAAATCCATTACAAAGATGTGGTGAAAAAGAAACAAAAATTACGTGATTGGTTTCACAACTATCCAAAAGTTGATTTGGGAAAAGGGTCTCAGTGATTTTAGCTTCAACATATTTAAACACCCGTCATAATCACGAATCAACACCAAACACCACACTTTTAATTTTTCAATGGAGCCAAGTTGTTAACAGCTAATATATATATATATATATATAAAATGTTTAATTATCATAAACTCTCACCGTCAGAGTAAAGATGCAACAATGCATGATATTTGATAGAGTAAAATTATGTTTCAAATTTCTGATTTGGATTTTGTAAATAAAAAAATTATTATAAAAGCATATTAAAGATAATTACACAAATTCTTTTATAAAAAAAAACCTTTACTATCGAATTTAATGAATGCTTATATCCATAACATGTTTTACAGATATGGTTTGGCAAACGTGACCATTCTATTAATTCTATATTGTTACAACAACCCCATTTCAAATTCAAATGGATTCCAAGTGTTTTTTATTTCACAACAAAAAAAGCATAGTTTTATGACATTCTACCAAATTATTTTTAATGCTTTTTCTTTAATTTAAATGGATAAATGTGTGAATATATTCTCATGATTGTAATGTAACTACTTTTAGTGAACTTTTTATAAATTGACAAATTATTTTAAAAGGATGCTGTAGTGCTTAGTTAGAATATTACATGTATTCTTAAAGTGATACATTCAGGCAACCAAAATCACCCTTTTGTATCAGGCAGTCAATGTTTTGTCTCATATATCACTAAATTAAACCTTAAATAATTACTTTATTTAAACTTGATTTTGAGTCATTACTATTAGTTATCTTTTGTGATTAGGAAAATAGTAATATTTCCCAACCTACAATTACGACTAAACCTATATCTTTCTAGCCTTTAACACATAAACAAACAATGAGGAAAACAAAAAAAGTTTTATTTGGCACATTCGTTATAAGTTTAAGATCCGATACTTATAATTTTTTTTATTAAACTTCATATAAAATTTAAGATCTTAAATTTTAAATTACAAGAATAAAAATATTTTTCTATTTTAAAAATATATTTTTCTATTAATAAATAAATAAAATATGTTTTAAAGAACCCTTACATTATATTAAAAATTGTTAAGAAAAATTAAAAGTATAATATAGAAAACACACAAAATTAATCAATAATAGAGATATTAGTGAACCCTTATTTTTAATTTGGACGATACTGTATTATTTATTAATTAGTATGTAATTATATATTTTAAGGATAAATAGTCAGTTGTCATATTATCATCATTTTATTTTATAAATTTAAAATCTTTAATGGTTCTCTTTTAAAATTAATTATATACTAATTGAATATTATTTTTTAACGTAAAATTATGTTGTGAATTATAAATGATATGTTTTGTAGTGAGAAATTGATACTCGTAAAATTTTATAAATATAAAATAAGGAAAAGTCAAAATGTTAGGGTCTGGTTAAAGTAGAAAGATGTGACACCTGAACTGAACAAATAATTTCCATAATAAATAATTATAATTACAAGTACACTATGAGATAACAGAATATAAACCGATTCACATCTAACTGCCCACAAGCTACTAGGTTCCATTTTACATCACTCATCCAAAGTTAGTATGAATATAAATATATAAACTTATCTTCATTTGTTTAATATTGTCCTAATCTTTAATACACAGACCGAAAGAGAGATCATATCCACTCCAAAGTAATAAATTGCCTGAAAATGAAATGGTCCAATTTCCTTCCAGAAGGCTAATTTTCCCCTCTTTTGAAAGAGTTCAATGATTTTACACATGTTTTAAATCATTTTAATAAAATGTCAATTGAAAATTAAATATATAAATAATTGAAACTTAATTAAACATTTCCAATTTAACATGTACAGAAAGTAAATCTAAGAGTTTGGCTGAAGCTCGTCATTGGATATGGTTTATTATCAATGAGAAAACAAACCATGTACAATATTTTTTAGGATATACTTATAGTCTCGTGTTTATAGTTTGTCTACAAATTAATTACATATAAAATAAAAATGTCCGATTCAATCATAGTTCACAAGAAGGTTCTAAGAGGTTAGTAGCAATCGATAAAACGATTTTCTTGTTTTCTAACATGTTTCTATTGGTCCTAATGATGGTGCTACAGACCTTCTTATTATAGTCCAACAAACCTTTTCTTTCTATTTTAATGTTAATTAAACTACTTTAGTCCTCGGCCCTACATGAGGGAACATCCTACCAAACTTGGTTAAAAAAATAATATATGACCCAGAAACACAAACTATTCTACAAATAACATTTTTCTTTACCACTGACATCACACACACTTAATTATCTAGTGATTAAATTATTACCCCTTTGGGAATAAAATGCAGAGGTAACATTGGACCAGCATAATCAATAATAGCATTTTAAATCCAATGCTGTCACTTAGTCTTCAATGTTCCTTCTGACATGTTCCAATCTGTGAAATTTCAGGTTTAACTTGGTCTTTGTTTATCTTATATGTTTTCCTTTTATGCATATGTTATCATGTTACCATGCTCTTGAAATTGAATCATCGACCCTTGGCCTTTTTGTGACCCGAAAGCCGCGGAATGAAGTCAAAGAAGTAAAGTAGTTTCTTGGAAGGCACTCTATAAGACTAAAAGGTTTATATATATATATGCACATAAACATCTTCTACAGCGCAAGCCTCTTGCATAATAAAGTGCTTCCTATTCAAGCCATCACTTTAAGACTTCCTCTCAGATATCTTTCAGCTTCTGTGCTTTATTCTTTGGTTGATTTTGTTTTGTTTTTCCCTCCATCTGAACAACACATAGTTGTTTTTGTGACACTTCACAAAACTTCACAAAACTCTTCAACAAGTTATGGCAGCGAAGGCAAAGAACAACAAGGTGGGGAGTGAATTGGGGTGTGGCCTCGTGGGGAGAATTCTCCACCTCAAAAGTCAAAGGCTGAGAAAAGCATCTGTTCACTCCCTACCCTTGAAGAATCCACAGAGTGATGATGATGGCAAGAGTGAAGAACCAAAGAAGACCCCAAATGATGAATCAAAGGGTACAAAAAAAGGCTGCACTGACACTGAGCCACACAGGCTGAGTGGTGCAGAAAAGAACCCGGCCAGAAAGAGTGCCTCTGTTCACCACAAACAACAACCTTGTACATATCGAAAGAGTCAAAATCAAAGGCATTCAGATGTTGTTGCAAGAAGCTCAACAACATCATCATCATCATCCCCTAGAACTTCAATTTCAACTCACACTAAGGTTCAACAAAACAAGGACAAGAATCATGAGAGCAAGCCATATGAAAATTCTCTTGCACTTGCTAGGATAAGTACTGGCAATGAGAGCAATAAGTCTCAGTTGAAGCTCACTGGGAATTTGCTTGTGAATAACACCCCAAGGAGAAAGAGTGTGGAGTACATGCCTAAAAACACAGAGTTGAACTCTGTGCCTATTTCCTACTCCAATACAAGCAAAGGCTTAATGGGGAATATCATGAGGAGGAACAGCACTGGCAGTGAGATTGGACAGTTTTTGAGTCCAAGGCAGAAAAGAGTGGACCCTGAGGTGTTGAAATCCATGGGAAATGAAGCGTACAAGCAGGGAAGATTTGAAGAGGCTTTGGCTTTGTATGACCGAGCAATTGCCCTTGATTCAAATATGGCAACGTACCATTGCAACAAGAGTGCAGCTTTAATTGGTTTAGGAAGGCTTCAAGAAGCAATTTTTGAGTGTGAGGAATCTATCAAACTGGACCCTTCGTATGTCAGAGCTCACAACCGTTTGGCCACAATATATTTCAGGTACTCAGTGATAATAATGCAATATACATGCTTTATTCAATGATGTTAAGTATGTTTTGTTGTTATTTTTACTTATAATATTCCAAATTTGAATGCAGATTGGGAGAAGCAGAAAAAGCACTGGATTGCAATCAATCAACCGGATGTGCTGATTCAATACTTGCTTTCCAAGCTCAGGCTCTTCAAAATCACCTTAACAAATGCACAGAAGCACGGAAAGTAAATGCATGGAGCGATATACTAAAGGAAACACAGTCTGCAATATCCTTAGGTGCTGATTCAGCTCCACAGGTTAGTCATTTCCTTGGTCTAACATTTTATTTTTGAGGCTTCTTACGGAACCCAAAATAGTTTTATTTTAATCTTTGATTCCGTGTCAATGTTCCTTCAATTGGCCAATAATTATGTCAAATTGGAAATATCAAAAATTCCCCTTTGCATTAGTATTGGTTCAAGAAATACACAGGACACAGTAGCTATGATTCACGCTGATTAATTAAAAATTGATTATGTATGATAGGTCTATGCTTTACAAACTGAAGCCTTTCTGAAGCTCCTAAGATATCAAGAGGCTTATGCCATCTACAAAAATATGCCAAAATTTTCACTTGATTGGTGTACCAAGGTATTTGGTCCGGCTCGCAGCGCTTACATATTGATGATAGGGGCACTGGTTTACTTGGCCTCTGGCAGGTTGGTCAGAATGCTTTATTTTTATGTGTTTGACAAATTCTTCTAGTGATTTATGTATTTGGAAGTTCACATGTGAGAATGATGCATTGTAAAATAATAATAATACTACATAACATTTCTCTAGACACCAAACTGTAGTAATTATCATATCTATAATGGTGGTACATTTTCGGAGCCTGATTAGATCTGAATTTGAATTTGAATATGAATTAAATTTTGTTGTTTAATAGGTTTGAGGAAGCTGTGAGAGCAGCTGAGCAAGCAGCTAAAGTTGATCCAGGCAATAGAGAGGTGAATGCAGTGGTAAGGAGGGCCAGAGCAGCAACATCAGCTAGAATGAGTGGGAACTTGCTCTTCAAGGCCTCAAAATTCACCGAATCATGTGCCGTGTACAACGAAGGACTTGAACATGACCCTCACAACTCAGTTCTGTTATGCAACAGAGCTGCTTGTCGTTCTAAGCTTGGCCAATATGAGAAAGCGATTGAAGATTGTAACAAGGCACTTATGTTTGAGCCAGGTTATAGCAAAGCAAGATTAAGGAGAGCAGATTGCAATGCCAAGGTACTTCAATTTCTATGCTATGATTTAACTCTTCTGGTACATACTTAATTGCAGTAATAATATTAATACCCCTTTTGTGATTTTTGTGTGTGCATGTAGTTAGAACGGTGGGAAGCTGCTATTCAAGACTATGAAATGCTATTGAGAGAAAGGCCAGGGGACGAGGAAGTGGCAAGGGCTTTGTTTGAAGCTCAGCTCCAAGTAAAGGTGCTAAGAGGTGAAGATATTAAGGACTTGAAATTTGGTTCAAACTTGGTTTTCATCTCAAGTAATGATCGGTTCAGACATTATGTAACCTCACCTGGTAAGGCATATTTGGCTTCTTGGGTTGGAAAATTGCTTTTACATTAGTAAGTACTACAAATGCACTAACCAGTTGTGAGGGTTATTGAATAGGGATGGCTGTGGTGCTGTTTAGCAACAAGGCAACCCACAAGAAAGTGTTACCTACGTTGGAGCAAACCAGCAAAAGATTCCCATCAGTTCATTTTCTCAAGGTTGGTTTATTTTATATTCTTTAGATTTAAATTTGTCTCTGTGGCTCTTTCACTGTTTCGTACTTACATCTTAATGATAATTTCTTAGGTGGAAATTGAAGACCACCCTTACTTAGCTAAGTCAGAAGGTGTGAGCTCCATTCCAGCCTTCAAAATATACAAAAACGGATCAAGAGTTAAAGAAATTTCAGGCAACAACCACGAGTTGTTAGAAAGATCAGTTGAATTATATAGTAGCTGAGATCTTTGCACTTCAATAATTCCTACAAAACTGCTTCTGCTTCATAAATTCCCGCCCTTGATTACAGGGCAGAGGAAACCCAAGAGGGTATTGCATCGTATCACTGCAGCATGTAAAAAGTATAGAGAAAAAGGAATTCGGTGTTAGTAATAGATTTAGATTCTCTTAATGCATTGGATGTTCCTTTAATTATTCATATTCCATGTATATTGGTTCGAAAAACCTAAACAACTGCATTGTACTTTTTTTTTTAAACATTGTTCTAATCAAGAATGATTGTTCATATTCTGTCCTTATGAAACACTAGTTGTAATAAGGTTGAAGTAACATAAGTGCCTTCGTTGGAGAAACTTAGAGGAATATCAGTGGACTTCTGTTTTTTCAGTTCAGCCACGCTTACCATTAGAAAATCTCACATTGGATAAAAGGGCTAAGATGAACAATATAAGTAGAAAATATTACAAATTTATTAGCAAAGTTTTGAGTTAAACACACTGTCTACATTTTATATAAATTTGTTCACAAATCATGGATAGATATCGAATCTCTCCACAATCTCCCTTCAAAGAACCTACAAACTATTTCAAAATTTTCATAAACATATTATAAAATTCAAAAGGTTGTGTTTATTACATTAGATTCAAATTAAGAATTACAGCTTAATTTAGTACTGCCTCTCTTTGTAGATAACTAATATTGAGGACTTTGTAAAGAGATGAATGACAGTGAGATTTTCAGATGACAAACAACAACTATAATTTTAGCCAATGTGATTCTCTCTGCTTGTTATTATTGTTAATTTTTAAAGGAAGATTTCTCAAATATTTATATGTTTATTAATTGACATCAAAAGAGCTAGCTAGTCTTCTTATCACACACTACAACATTAACCCAAAATCTAACACTAAAAAATTGTTATTGAACTTATTGATCTCCCTCAACATGTCTCAAGAGATGTATGCTTAATCTTTTTTTCTAAAATGTTCTGGCAAAGTTTTTAGGAAAATTCTTGTATCCTAACTAGAACATTCACTATTAGTTATCCTATTGAATTAGATCCTCCATCTATTTATAGACGTGGAAAGTTATAATCTAGTACCTCTATCACTAGTGACTTATAAATGACACAATATTATGATTTAAATACTCCAATTTATCAAGAATTTGTCCCGATGGCTAAGTGTCTATAAGAAAAATTGATAGTTTCCTAAACACTAGAGAACCGCTGATGTGATAAAAAATAATCTTTTAAAAATTAACGGCTCCCATTGATTTCAATTTTTTTTTTTCAAATTAAATTGGTAAAGTGACTTTCTCTTTCTCTATTTCAATTTTGGAAAATGATACTTTGACACTATTGTCTATGTAACTCCCATTTGACATTCCAACGTGTCATATAGGTCCCACCAGCAAAAGAGAGAGAGTGCATTTGATTCTGTTGTATACAAAAGGCTAATTTCGTCAATTTATTATACATAGAGAACCACTTATATATACATCAAGAACTAGTTATGTGTACGTGGAGTGTCGGAATTGTGAACGTAGCTAACCACTTAGATGTACACGACTAACCACCTCGATAAGGTTAAAAGAATTGACATGTAGTGATTTAATATGGATGTCGGAATCATGAACGTAGCTAATCACTTACATGTACATGACTAACCATCTTAATAAGGTTGAAAGAATTGACAGACAGTGATTTAATATGGATGTCGGAATTATGAACGTAGCTAACCACTTACATGTAAAAGACTAACTACCTTGATAAGGTAGGAAGAATTAACATGCAGTGATTTAATATAGGTGTCAGAATTATGAATGTAGTTAACCAATTACATATACACGACTAACTACCTTGATAAAGTTGGAAGAATTGACATGCAGTGATTTAATATGGGTGTCAAAATTATGAACATAGCTAACCACTTACATGTAAACAGGGGTGGCTTAAGGCCCAAGCAGGTAAAGCAACCGCTTTAGGCCTCAAGGCTTCAAAGGCCTAAAAAAAAATCAATACATTTTTGGCCTCAAGGCCTAAAAAAAATTTAATACTCATATATTATTATAAAATAAAAAATATTTAATTTTAAAATTATACTAACAAAATTTTAATTAAAAATTTAAATATTTTAACTGACTTTAAGTTTACATTAGTGTTATAAATATTATTTAATGATTTTAAATTTATATTGGTACTATAAATACTATTCAATGAATAATATTCTTGAAACTTTCTTATAATAAATTAATAATATTTTTAAAAAAATTAAACAGTCAAAGAATTTTACTTATCAAAACTTTCTAATTTATCTCTTATTCCAACTAATTGATATCATCTCTTTATATGTCCTATCATTGTCTAACTCTTCCACTCCTCTCCTTATTTCTTTATTTATCTTCTTTCTTTCTCTGTCTCTTTGTTCCTTTCATAATATTATTTCAACTTGTTTCCAATTTCAATTTTTTTTCATTTCATATTTCATCATTCTATGTGCATTTATGTGCATGTCTTTACTTGGAGACTTTGAGCAGTAGATTGATTGAAGAAGAGTTTGTGTTCATTTTTGCTCATTTTGAGTGCATCAATATTCGGTAAAAATAATATGAGATTTATCAATTAATCCCAATTTTTTTTATTATTGTTTAATTAATCTTAAAATAATTTGTGCAGATTAAAGGAAGAGAATTTAGAAGTTACAAATTAGATACCAAAGGACAGGATCGAAAGATAATATCATAATAAGAGACTTGAGACTCTATGATCAAATTTATTGTCTTGACAATTAGGTTTTATCTTTTTAACTTAGACTTATTTTATATAATTATAAGTTAGTGTGATATATATTATAATTTTTAATTTTATATAAAACTATACAAATATGGCAACTAGAAAATTTGAATCATGTTATTAGATTTTGATGGCTTAGATTTATTTTCAGAATTAAATATCTTAAAGGAGATTATAGGATTGGAAAATGATAAATCAATTGACATTCTTAATTATATAAAAAGAATAAATTCTTTTCCAAATGAATATATAGCATATAGAATAATGTTAACAATTTCAGTATTAGTTGCTTCAGATGAAAGGAGTTTTTCAAAACTTAAACCAATAAAATCTTATTTAAGATCAACAATGTCTCAACAAAAATTAAACTAAATGCTTAGCTTTATTGTCTATTGAAAAAGATATTTTAAATAAAATTAATTATGATAATTTAATAGATAATTTTGTATCACAAAAAGCTTGAAAAATAAATTTTAGATAAAATATCATAATTTTAATTATTTTATTAATTTAAAAAATGCCTCATTTTTTTATTTGCTTTAGGCCTCCTAAAGCCTTGAGCCGCCACAGGATGTACACGACTAACCTCCTTGATAAGGTTGGAAGAGTTATCATGTACTGATTTAATATGGGTTTCGTAATTATGAATGTAGCAAACCACTTACAAGTACACGACTAACCACCTTAATAAGGTTGGAATAATTGACAGGCAATGATTTAATATGAGTGTTGGAATTATGAACATAGCTAACCGCTTACATGTACACGACTAACCACCTTGATAAGGTTAGAAGAATTGACATGGAGTGATTTAATATGGGTGTCGAAATTATGAACGTAGGTAACCACTTAGATGTACACGTCCAACCATCTTAATAAGGTTGGCAGAATTCATAGGCAGTGATTTAATATGGGTGTTGGAATTAAGAACGTAACAAACCACTTACATGTACACGACTAACCACCTTGATAAGGTTGGAAGAATTGAGAGGAAGTGATTTTATAGGTGTCAAAATTATGAACGTAGCTAACCACTTAGATGTACACGGCTAACCACCTTGATAAGGTTGGAAGAATTGACATGAAGTGATTTAATATAGGTGTCGGAATTATAAACGTAGCTAACCTCTTACATGTACACGGCTAACCACCTTGATAACGTTGGAAGAATTGACATGTAGTGATTTAATATGGGTGTCGGAATTACGAACGTACCTAACCACTTAGATGTACACGACTAACCCCTTGATAAGGTTGGAAGAATTGACCGGTAGTGATTTAATATGGGTGTCGAAATTATGAACGTAGCTAACCACTTACATGTACACGACTAACCACCTTGATAAGGTTGAAATAATTGATAGGTAGTGATTTAATATGTGTGTCGGAATTATAAACGTAGCTAACCACTTACATGTACATGACTAACTACCTTGATAAGGTTGGAAGAATTGACAGGCAATGATTTAATATGGGTGTCAAAATTATGAACGTAGCTAACCACTTAGATGTACATGTCTAACCACCTTGATAAGGTTGGAAGAATTCACAGGCAGTGATTTAATATGGGTGTTGGGATTGAGAACGTAGCAAATCACTTACATATACACGACTAAGCACCTTGATAAGGTTGGAAGAATTGACACGCAGTGATTTAATATGGGTGTCGGAATTATGAACGTAGCTAACCACTTCGATGTACACGACTAACTACCTTTATAAGGTTGGAAGAATTGACATAGAGTGATTTAATATGGGTGTCAGAATTATGAACGTAGCTAAGCACTTGCATGTACACATATAACCACCTTGATAAGGTTGGAAGAATTGACATGCAGTGATTTAATATGGGTGTCGGGATTATAAACGTAGTTAACCACTTACATGTACGCGACTAACCACCTTGATAAGGTTGGAAGAATTGACATGCAGTGATTCAATATGGGTGTCGAAATTATGAACATAACTAACCCCTTAGATGTACACGACTAACCAAAATGGTAAGGTTGGAAGAATTTACCGGCAGTGATTTAATATGGGTGTTGGAATTATAAACGTAGCTAACCACTTACATGTACACGTCTAACCACATTGACGAAATTAACGAAATTGAAAAAATTACCTTCCATATACAACAAAGCAAACACATTCTCTCTCTTTCGCTGGTGGGACCCATGTGACACGTTGGAGTGTCAAATGGGAGTTACATGAAGAGTGGTATCAAAGTATCATTTTTCTTCAATTTTTGCGTTTTCCCTCTCCAGTGTCCGCCCAGCTCTTCAACTTCTTCTCTGGCTGGCGCCATTCATTGTGGTAAGTGTGTTGGGTTTGCCAGTGTGGAGGTGGCGTTGTATGGTGGGTGGCGGTTTGGTTGCCACGGTCGTTTTCTTTTGAGGTTGGCAATGGTGTCATTTGTGGTGGTGGGGGGAGTTATGTTCCTCCCTGTAGAAGGCGTAGCGATAGTTGGGGCGGTGGTTATTAGCATGTTGATGTTGTCAGAGTCATCGTCGTCAACATAACCCTTAAAACCCTAGATTTTTTTTTTTTTTTTGTGGCTGGTAATTC
>Ga0209489_105067_pt1 | contig 23420 bp, 8 predicted proteins | sample SiratrowhiteBW_FD_187527 | JGI IMG/M metagenome (GOLD analysis project Ga0209489, IMG submission 187527) | Root nodule microbial communities of legume samples collected from California, USA - Siratro white BW (SPAdes) (version 2) | ecosystem: Host-associated > Plants > Roots > Nodule | place: USA...
TATATATATATATATATATATATGATAACACTATAATCTATAACAAAATGAAATATTTTTTTAATAAATAATAATAACTATTTAATAATGAAATGTTTGACTTAATTAAACCTATGAAAATGATATATCTCAACATAGTAAAAAATTTATATTTCTAATACTATTCAAATATGATTAAAGTGATTTGTTGGCTTGATATAAGATTATGTGGTTTCGTACAATAATCATGTATTACACTGACACGTACTAATTTTAATTTTCTTTTAAATAAGTATTGCTTCATAACAATATATGATAAGGAGTCAATTCATTTATAATCAATTTTGGAAGGCACGTTCCAACCTAGGTTGCTATGTCAATAACATATTACCTATGTTGCTAGGTAAACAATGTCAATAACATATTACCTATGTTGCTAGGTAAATAATATATTGTAGAAAAAAAAATATAATTTTAATCCCTATATCTTTCATAAAAGCTAGTTTTAATTCTTATATCTTTAAATTAATAAACTTGTTCTCAAACTTAAAAAAATATGTTAATATAGTAATTTCTTCAACTTTGTAATAGATAAAATTAATTATTAAATATTTAATTTAAATATAAAAATAACTAAAATCGCATATTTTCAAAATTTAAAGGATTGATTCATCAATTTTAAAATAAAAATAAAACAAAATTTAACAAAAAAAAATACAAGACTAAAAGTACAATTTTCTCTAATTCAACCTAGTGTAACATACTGGTTTTTGAATTATAAATGAAGGTCATCAATTATAAAACATGTGAGGGTGAACAAAGTTTCCAGTTATAACAATAATTATAAGGTTGTCATTTAACCACAAAAATTAGTAAAGAAGATTTTTAAATAATTTTTTATTTTAAGTTTAACTATATTTTAAAATCATAACACTTTATTTTCAGTAATTGTATATAAAAAATTACTAAAAAATGTACTTAATACGTTAAAAAAACAAAACTTTTTTAGATAACTAATTTTAATATCCCAACTAACTAGTAGAGATAAACGATTAAGTCCACATAAAACAAATACACACTTTATTTTATAGCTTATTATAATCTATATTTATTTATATTAAAAATATATAGAATAAGATTAAAAAATATTTGTAACAATTACTAGAAATTGTAAAGTTTAGTTCGTTACTGTGAAGATATGAAAATATGGTTTATAATATGTCGTGGACCTAGGTTATTAAGTTATTAGTTAGTCGAGTTAATACAAAACTAATGATTTTATAAAAATTATAACCATGACTATAGCAATAATAAAGGAATTTGTTATACTGTTTTACTATTTTTAGAAATGTATGATTCCATCTAAAGGGTTATTGGAAAAGTTTACCCTTCTAACACAATATTTTAAGAAATATATTAAAATTAATAAATTTATAACTAACTAAGATTTAATAAATTTACAGCAGGTGTGGGCTTGGCCGACGCACGCTTTTAATCCTAGGTTAGCGTAAGCTAGGGCGACACATATGAGGCATACATGGCGTGGTAGGTGGGTTGGACCGTCGCATGACCAAATTTTTAAAGCATGGGTTTAGTCCACACATGGCTAACACCACCCTTATAAAAACCCGTAAATCAATTTTTCCTCTTTCGCGTTCATCTTTCTACTCTACCGCGATTTTAACCTAAAGCAGCACGAACAACGACCTGTGTCCCAAATCCCAAAATTTCTTCACCATTTGTGTTTATATTGGATCCTCATTGCACTGTAAGTTGGATTTTGGTTCATTCTTTGGTTTAATTTCTGATTTCGCCATTGGGTTTCTTGGTTTTTTAGTTTGGGACCAATTGTTGCGGTGGTCTGTGGTGGTCAGCGTTTAGACGTGGTCTGCAGTGGTCGACGTTTGGACGTGGTATGCGGTGGTGTGCGGTGGCGGTTTACTCCTAAACTCAGCTTTGCATTTCAGGTCAATTCAATGGTTAAAGCTTTAAAAATGATATGTGAGCACATCGCATGTCTAATTCAAGTCCTTAATTTGATGTTTAAGTATAGTGATAAATGTGCTCAGGCCCTTTTAGATTAGAGAAAGTCACAAGAAATGTTACTACGAAGAATAATATCAGTTTTTATATAATGAACCATAATAAAGAATATGTTAACAATTGTGTTTGTTTGATTACTAATATATAAGGGTCAATCACACTCGAATGGATACCCTTCATGTAAGAGTATGAATATAATGAGAAAGCGACCGTTCGAAAATGCAAAGAATAGCAAAGACTTTACTGCACCATGCTGAAATTTAATTATCATCACCACCATCATGATAATGATAATAATAAATAATATAATATTTATGTATTTATTATCTATAATATATCCTTATGTATAAGAAAGTATGGTTTGCCTTCCTTTAGAAGGATTAATAATCAATATTATAAATAATATGATCTTATAAGAAGAAGTGATAAATATGATAAGTGATATGATATAAAGAGATAAAGAAAAACAATGAGCTAATGAGATGTTTGGTATATATAAAGTATTTATATATTAGTATTAATCATTTGGGTAAAAAATAATGGATGTTCTATTTTGTTTTAGATAGTTTTTATTATAATGAATTGTTTAATTTTTTAGTTTTTTATTATTTGAAAATTATAACAAATGTATAAAAAATAATTATTTTTAAAATTGAAATTTTTACTAAAAAACAATTAAATAACCACCCATGAAACACAAAACACAACTTGCAAAATATATTATATAAGCGCGTGTGAAAAGGAGAAAATTAAGAAAGTGATGTCATTTTTTGAAATTCTTTTGTAATATTTTGTAATGCATGAAGAAAAAAACAAAATCTTTCATAGAAAAATTAAAGATGTAAAATTAAAATATTCATAAATATAAATAAAAATAACGTAAATGGAGAAAATTTATTAGCCATCTTCAGGTAGTAACAAAATTTTTAGTTGTGATACTTTCAGTAAAAGAAATGTAAATAAGATTATTGGATTAAGGCTAAAAATTCTTTCTAAAGAAATATATGGATCAAGATGTAAGAGAATTTATTCTTATATTATAAATTAAAATATAAAATTTAGAAAATTAGATTTTATTTTCCTCATTTGTTAAATAAACATTTTTGCTATTTTTATTTTTTTCTTTGTTAACATGTATTTATTTCATTTCAGTGCAAAGGAGAATCAAACAATGAAATATATCGCTCTAATGAAATATCATATATCGCTCTAATGAAATAATTTAAGGTAACTTTATTCAATTATCGTATATCACTCTAATGAAATAATTTTCACTAACATAAGATTAACTTATGTATTTTTCCTTTTTAAAGAGTAAAGTGACTTGGACCCCGCAGGATGAGTGATAGATTAGGAAGGTCGATGAGTCAAAAGTTAGAAAAAGACTTTCTGACATCTAGACCAAAGCAAGGGCATGGGGCTCCCGACCTACATGGATGGGTTAGGAATCATGGGCTGGACTGTTGAGCTATTGGGATACCCAAAAGTTTAAAGAACGGTCATCACAGAATAAGATTAATTGATCTTCGGGTCGGGGTGGAACGTTGCATTCATCTGGCCGTAAATCACATATAGACATTGCATTGGGCCTGGTAAGTATTCTGACTAACTTTACTATATGTTATTTAGTTTAATTTTTTTTCAAATATGTTCTTTAATTGTACAACCTTTGCAGACACGTAAATATAGTCGCCCAGTTGAGCCTGATGAGCTGTTTGTGGCCCTTCACAAGAATAAGAAGGGTGTATGGGTTGATACTCGCTCACGCGAGACTTGTGTAAGTTTAATCTTCAAATTTTCTTTCATCCATTCCTAATTTTTCATCTAATTTTCTAACATTTCGATGTTATAATCATTGTGTAGGAAAATTATCATCATCGATTGAGGGCCATACAATTAGAAAGTTCATCAGGTTCCTACACTGATGCTCCCCAGCTAGATCCAGCAACCAAAGTTCAAGCTTGGAAGGAGGTACAAGAGGAAAAAGTAGAGGTCGAGTTTATGACACTGGAGACTTGGCAGCTAACTACTGCCAAGGAATGTCTTCCCTCACTCAGTCGTCATTTGTTGCTTCTACCACCGATTACTCTGCTCACGTGGCCCAAGAAGAGCGACTTCAAAATGAAGTCAACGAAGGAAAGGAAGAAGCAAGAACGACAAAGGAAGAAACAAGAATGACAAAGGAAATAGCTAGGCAGTTGCAGGACCACGTGAAGCTCATGCAGCAACAACTTGCCACCATGATGGAGCGTCAACTTGCTAATACTTTAACTAGTACGAGTTAAGTTCACCCGCACTATGATGAAGTTGATGACGACCAGCCCCTCCCATGAGTTCCACATATGTCTTTTTTCATTTTATTTTAAAACTGTAATTTTGTTTTTAAACATTTTAGTTTGGTTTTTTAATTGACTATAATTACAATTTTGTATTTCAATTCATAAGGTTGTTGCTGTTATTATCTTGTTGTTGTTGTTGGATGTTTTATGATTTTCATGGGTGTGATTTTTCTGTTTTTAAACATTGTTTTTTTAAATTACTTGTTGCGCGCTACTGCTAATTAAATATTTAATAATTCACATCATGTGAGGACCAAATCTATGCAACAATCAAAATAATGTATTATTTTATTTTAAGCATCGGTCAGGCCCCCGCAATCCCCTAACGCTCCACCCAATGAAATATTTAATAATTTACGTATGTGAGGGCCAAACGCATACAACCTTCAAAATAAATTCTTTATTTTATTATAAGCATGGATTAGATCCCCGCGAACTCCACCTAATTAAATATTTAATAATTTGCAGGTGCAAGGACCGAACCCACGTAACTCTCAAAATAAATTTATTATTATAATATAAGTGTGGGCTTGGGCCCCACAAGCTTCTATCATTTTTGTGTTGGTTTGATCCACACATACTTTATTATATTTAATTAAACATTAGGTTGTGTGGGCTTAGTCGATGCAAGATAGCCTCCACCCAACAAGCCGAAGCAATTTCATTCAAACTTGGGAACACCACCTAGTGGTCAAGGAGTTTGTCATTTATAGTGACCACGAGTCACTTAAATATTCGAAGGGTCAAGAAAAATTGAACAATAGACATGTAAAATGGATAGAGTTTTTAGAGTAATTTCTATATGTGATAAACTACAAGGAAGACAAGACAAATTTTGTCACTAACACCTTGTCTAGAAGGCATACTTTACTTGCAAAAACTTGGAGCCCAAATTCTTGGATTTGATTAGATACCTACATTGTATGCTAATGGCTCTAACTTCTTCTCTACCTTTGATAGTTGTCAACAAAGTGCACAAGGAGTGTTCTATGTGTATGAGGAACTTTTGTTTAAAGAAGGGAAAATGTGTATACCTCGATAATCACATAAAAAACTCCTTGTTAAAGAGACTCATGAAGGAGACCTCATAAGGGCACTTTAGAATTGAGAAAAATATGTGAATAGATATCAATACGAACTTTGTCCTTAGATTACTTAGAACCAAAAGGGGATTTGATTTCATTTTTGTGGTAGTGAAACATTTTAGCAAGATGACACACTTTATAACCTATCACAAAGTGGATGATGCAAGCAACATAGCTAACTCTTCTTTATAAATGTGGTTAGACTTCATGGATTACCCAAAACAATAATTTCTGGTAAAGATACTAAGTTCCTTAGCCATTTTTGAAGAACTCTCTAGGGAAGGCTAGGAACTCAACTTAATTTCTCTACCACTTGTCATCCCCAAATTGATGGGCATACAAAGGTAGTAAGTAGATCTCTATCCACTATGTTTAAGGTAAATACTCAAGGGTAAACAAAAATCTTGGGATGAACATCTTTCCCACATTGAGTTTGCTTACAATAAAGCATACTACTAGTATTTGTCCTTTTGATGTTGTATATAGGTCAAATCATCCTGATGATTATGGAGTGTATCACACATTTAATGTTTGTGATCTTATACCATTTACAAGTGGAACAAATGAGGATAAATCCTTCTCAAAAGGGAGAAATGATATAAAACCCCAAGCCAGGAACTAACAACTAGGACTATGGTTAAAGGGTTCAAGAAGATTAGGCCCCCACCTATCTCAGTAGGTCCAAGCTACTCTCAACTAGGTCAACCTGGTGTGTAGTAAAATGTATAGAGTATGAATAAACAAACTTGTAATTGGACTAAGTAATTTAGGATATTTAGACTTGTATTTGGACCAAGTAGACTAAGATATTTGGACTTATATTTAAGTGTAAGATTAGAGGAGTCTTGTTAGGATTTCAATTAAATTCATTTAAGCCTAAGAAAAACCCTAGGCTGACCATGCAAAAGAAGGACGTATGTTACACATTTTGCAAGTGTTCAAAACATGAGTGGATCAATTTCACTTGATCCATTCTTTATGCCACATTTCTAGGAGCATGTGTGGAAATTCAAATTTAAATATATGTCTCTTTCCTCTTCAAGGGTCAACCACCACTTCTATAGATAGGAACCTCCACTCTTCATCTTTTCAACTTTGAAATAGTAGAGTTATAATGCTAAATTTGCTCCTCACTTATTTTTAAAGTCTTCTATGGGATAATCTTCCATTTTCTGCATTTTCTAAACGTTTTCCTTGAGAGTTGGTTGAACCTCTCTCAATAAGCACCTATCCACTGTTTTGCTTGCCTCAAACAAACACTTCGTTTCCCCAAACCTTCTCTCACTCCTCATTCATTCCACCATGGAAGATTGCATCTCCTTCAAAAATTCTTTATTTTCAAATTTCGACATTTTCAAAATATTTCCATGTTATTTCTGAGACATCATAATTAAAAATTATTTGAACATTAAATATATTGAAATATCATCATATATTAGTGTAATTATTCCTTAATTTATCAAATCAACCTTAACAATATGACATATATTTATTGATTAAGAAAATAGTGACAAAACTTTCTCTACATATATTTAAGGCAGGTACGGAATCCGAGAACATTAATATTCTATAATTAGCCGGTGGTAAGAGAGACAGAGAAAGAGTGCAATACAATGTAAACATACATTTGAGTGGATGAATCAATTAGTGGGTAATACGTAGTAATTAACGTTTTAAACTGGCTTATGCTTATTAATTACGTAGGTGTGGGGTGGGGGATCATAGTTTAGAAGCAGCGTTGAGGAAGGTGGCGGCCCTTCCAAGGGAAAAGAACTTTCCGGTGGGCAAGAGATGCGGCGGAAGCAAAGCGAGGGTGGCTGCGCAGGCGGCGGCGTCCTCGGCGGTGTGAGTGCCCTTTCCCTTGGTCATGGCGGTTTGAGTGAAACCAGGGCAAAAACAGTTCACGCTCAACCCACTTCCCTCGTATGAATATCTCTTTGCCAAGACTCTCGAATACGCATTCAGAGCCACCTTCGACACCGCGTACTCCGTCCAGTACGACGGCCACCCTTCCTTCTTCCACCTTCCCTCCCTCACGTCTCTCAGGAACATTCCCACCACTCCCTCTATCTCCTCCTCCGTCAAGTCCTCGCGCTCTAGCACTGCTCTTATCTCTGCGTTTCTCACCTTCTGCTCTTGCAAATACAGTTCAACAACGTATTACCAAAATGCATAAACGATTAACAAATAGTCCTTTTCATATTACGAAGTTAACAACCACATTAGTCAAACAATCTGAGACCATCATTCTCACACTCCTTCCAAAGGTGTGAAACCAGTGTGGACAAAAGAAACATGTACATGAAAAGAATAAAAGTGAAAGAGAAAGAAAAGTGTAGCAAAAAGACAGATTCTGCATGTTTCATCATTTCTCTTTTCCTTTAAAACGATAATAGGTAATAATATACTATGTCCAAATGGTCACGTTTTAGCGAATGAATACATTTTTTAAAATAAACTAAAAGAAAGTGGACAAAAACTAGACAAAAATAGCAAAATTCAGATTTATAATATTTATGTTTGTACAATTTTTTCCATAATATTGATAAAAAAGAAAAAGAAATCTTTTGGTAAGAAATGAGTTTACCTAGAAAGTAATTTGAACTTTAAAATACCTCTATTATTATATTGTTAAAGTAGTTAGTAAGTGGGTGCATATTATTATATAGTTTCCCATTGTTTTGCATGGAGGTATTGAAACATTTTAAGAAAGGAAAGAAGTAGAAGCAAGAAGTACATTGAGGGAGCCGAGCCTTGAGCTAACGTTGAGAAGACGAGTGATGGAAGAAGAGCGATGGAAGAGAGGGAGAAGAGCCTGAATGAGCAACTTGGGACCGTAGAAGTTGGTCTTCATCACGCTTTCGGCGTGCTCCACCGTGTTCTCCTCTAGCTCATTGTACGATACCCCCGCATTGTTCACCTGATCACACTCACATTCAAAATGCCTTAGTTTCTAATGATTCATGTGAAAAGTGTAAAATAGTAGAACAAAAATGGCACCAGAATGTCCAAGGTGGCTCCGAACTTGGCTTCGAAGGAGGAGGCGAAGGTGGAAACAGAAAGGGGATCAGAGACATCGAGGAGTAGAAAATGAACGTAATCACCAAAGCCTTCTTGTCTCAGTGTCTCCACTGCAGCTTCCCCTCTCTCTTTGTTTCTAGCAGTTAGCACCACACTCACTCCAAGTTCCGCAAAACGCTTCACCAATGCAAACCCTATGCCCTTGTTCCCTCCCGTCACCACCGCCACCGTCTCCTTCGTCCACCACCTTCATTCATTCACCACTCACTCAGAACAGATATAATCAACTTACTCAACATGTGCAACACACCCCAACAAAACTTTAATGTATTCTTTCTCTAATCAAAATCACAAATTTATCTCATTCAAACTTTGTTTAAACATGTTATCATTCTAAATCCAATTCTCATTGCCCAACACCATTAAAAGTATAATAATTCTTTGTTAGACATAAAAATAGAAATGTAAAAAGAAAGTCTTTATAGGAAAACCTTTTAAAAAAAAAGCGTTGTATTTTAATCCTTATTGCAATCTTGTTGAGTTACCAATTCCTTATTGCAATCTTGTTGAGTTACCAATTATAAGAGATTAATTTTTAAATTTATAGATATTAAAGATCTCACATAAATTAGAGAAAAAGTCTTTCAAAATAGTTTATAAGTAATAGTAAATCTTATTTTATAAGTTAGTTTTGTAAAATAAGTTGAGTTAAGATTAAAGTTCACTTCTAATATAAAATTAGAGTTTATCTTAACTAGATTATTGGCCTATAAAGTCATCCAAAATCAGAGTTTATCCTAACAAAATTGTTAAATTTATCAAGTTATCATTTACTATATCACTTCAATAAGAAGGAAAATAACTAATGAGAAGAAAAAAAGTGGTCTTTAAAATTGAAATTTTAAGATATTCTTGATTATGAAACATACCTGGTTAAGAGGAGAGAGGGAGAAGGAAAATAATGCTCGGGTTCCATATGTGTGATAGAGAATATGGAGGATCTTCAATTAAGGAAGAGAGTGATGAGAGCAATGGAATAGGTGAGTGGATGGGTATATATATATACACATATGTAGATTCAGACAGCGACATGCATTATTGAATGTAGGAACAATCATAGGACCAAACTAGAATATGAGTAGACTTGGCTAGGGACAGTGGCGGTGGAACTATAAAATATGAAGCAAAATGAAACGTGCAATATTTTTACTAAATCTGCATTGCTAAGTCTTGCAGACGTAACCTCATATAAAAAAACGCACTGTTAAATGCATTCTATAATCTCACCTCACCTTGACCAATTGGGATCCTCACTTATAATTAGGTCACTAATTTATTGATTTTTTTTTCAAGTCATTCATCTGCCAAAGTGAGGACTAATTTCTTAATCCAAAAAGATATATTTTTCTGTGTGCAAACCTATCGAATTCTTGATTACATGCTAAAAAACAAACACTGTAATCCATAAAGATATATTTTTCTGTGTGTACAAACCTATCGAACTCTTGATTACATGCTAAACAACAAAAACTGCCTGTGAATCACCTACACCATAAAATGATTTTTTTTAATTTTTTTATGAGATCATCAGAATTGTTATTTAAAATAAGTTCATTATTATTTTTTATATGAAAGATGTATTTTACACAAAAAATGGTAGTTTTGCTTATGTCCAATAACAGTTTTGTGCACAATGACAGAGCTTTCTCTTTCTAGTATTTATAGCTAAAAATCATTTAAAAGTCAAATTCTGTACTTATTTTATTCCAGTCGGATAAATCTTTATTTTGTAATATTTTTTTACAGGATTTTATAATACTCTATGATAATATTAAATATAATTAAAATAGAAGATAATAATTATATAACTAATGTATCCTTAAAAGATGATAACAAACATGACTAAAATAATAAAATGAGGAAGATTTTCTTACTATAGACGTAAGATTATTTCCGTTACAATTTAATATATTTATATATATGCAAGTGTATATATTATATAAATAGACATGTTTTATCAAATTAATAAAAGTCTTACGTCCATACATAATGCATTTATTTATTTATGGACACCACATGCAAAATGACTTGCAAGATAATGATGATGATTAATATTAAATAGAACATTATTAACTTTCATATAAAATAGAAGTTGATAATGATAATAGTAGATCGTAAATTAAAATAAAAAAGTCTACATTGTTAACCTTCTAAGAGGATTTATATATGTTGTCCTTCAAGCTTATAATTAGTATGATTGGTTTTGTAATAGTTACATCTTAACTTCTGCAAATTAATTCAACCACGATGATTTTGGATAATAGTTTATTGGCACTTCTTTGAAAAATGGACGGTGGTTTTGCAATAAGTACATCTTTGTTTTACAATAATATTTGTTTAGTACAATAATATTTGGTCTAGTATATTTGATAGTCTCTTATCCCAGGAATTTAGCTCAAGGGTAATTTATATATATTTTTCTTTTTTATCTTTCTGAAACACTTTTTATAAATAAAATTATGACAGAGTTTCAAGCTTCAAAATAGATAATATATCATGTGATAATTAACCTTAATAATGTTATCTCAACAAACTTTAGGTTGGAATATTGGTGTCGTCTATGAGGACAAAAATATAATGGTGCTTGAGACTTCAAAGCAGACAATATCTCAAATGTGGTGATTGAGCCTAATGATTATCTCAATGGACTTCAGTGTGAAACATTGACTAGAAAATTAGTTCCAAAGACAAATCATCATTTTCTTAACCCTCGATTGGGGGCTTGTTCAAGTATGCTCAAGAGTCTCACATCGCTTAAGAATCGAGGCCAAGGACAATTATATATAACTTTAGGGATAAAAACATGATAGAAGCAAACAATACATCGAATGTGATGATTAACCCTAACGATATTATTTCAACAAACTTGAGGTTAAAACACTTACCCTAATGATGTTATCTCAACTGACTTGATGTTGGAACATTGGTGGCATTTATAGGGATGGAAAAGTGGTTTCGAAAACTAACCCTTGTTCCCCTTAGACCTCGACTAGGGGCTTGTTCCGATATGTCAATAGTCTCACATTGCTTACGAGTCGAGAGCAAGGACAATTTAAATACATTTTCCTCTCTTCACCTTCCAAGACACCTTTTAAGGATAAAACCATGACGGAGCTCCAAACTCCAAAAAAGATAGTACCTCAAATGTGCTAATTGATCCTAACGATGTTATCTCAACAAAGTTAAAGTCTGAACAATATCACTATATCCTTTCATGAAGAAAGCGAGGTGATTTTTTTTTAAGATAAGAATAATTATACAACAATGACTATTAAAGAACTATTATAGAAAATAATAAATAATGATTATAGGCATAAATGTCATCGTTTAGTATTTTATGGTGTTGTCCTTTAGTTATTTAATGTGTCGACGTACTTATTTATGGAGTCATTGTTTTGAGATAAATTAAGTTCATGTGAAAATGGAAAAGATACACAGTAAGGGAGAGTCGAATTATATATTTAATACTTTTGAAAAAATTTTATAAATCAACATTTTGTTAAAAGCAAATCAGATGAAGTTTTAACTTAGCATATGTACTGTCAAGGAGTTCAGATAAGAATAACGTTTGTTGAAGATTATCAAATGCAACTTCAAGTTGATAAATGCATTGTCAAAAATACTTTGTAAATTAAATGTTGAAGCAAAATCTCCTTTTTAGTTAGTTGCATATTAATAATATGCAATTCAAAGAGATAAGGGTAGAGGGAGATTTACACCAAATATTTTTATATTGGTTCATCTGAAAACCCACACTATGTCCATTTCTTGATTAACACAATCAAGTTTCATTAATAGACTAACGATACAAGATAAAAGATAAGTATTCTTTAAATTATAATCACTCCTAACTAAACACAAAATATTATATGGATAGCAATCACTATTAACATCTTACAACAATAATTAAATTGTCACTAATACTCTTATCACTATTGTACTTATGATAATATTTTGAAATGCAACTAAAATTAAGCTTTATTGTAACAATATTAATTATATGTAATAGTAGTAAATTGTCACAAGTATATATTCTTATAGTGAAAAATTAGATGTCACTAGTATATTATATGTAATAATAATTGTAATTAGTTGTTACTATTAGTAATCTAATCACTATTATATTTGTAACAATATTTTAAAATGTCACTAAAATTGATTTTGGATGTGGCAAAAGTAATTGTTATTACTAAATGCAAAAGTCATTGTGTTAAATATCTTTTATGATAATTATTAATTATTTTTTATAAGTTTATCATTATTATTGAAAATTATTTTGATGTTAAATTGTCACATATTATTTCCACATCATAATAGATAGACAAATTATTTTAAAAAATTAAAAAAAAATCAATTAAGATCAATAAACATTACAGATAAATACTAAAATATAAAGTATATGTTATACTTTAAATGAAAAAAAAAAACACAAAATATTTAACAATCAACCCAAACATCGTATACATGAGACATATTTCTATTTCAAAATATTAAAATCAAATATTTCAAATATATTAATAAATGGTAGTATCTTTGCTTTCAATAAATGGTAAACCTTCTAATAACGTAGTCATTTGACATCTCATCTTTCTTTCAATATCTTTGTTTCATTTGGTCTTATTGAGTTTTCATGACTCATTCTTGAACCTCAATTGATTAACGCTAAAATTGCATATCGCTTCGAAGTTGAATATTAATTTCAATCTTACCTTCGGATAATAGTAGTTAACTTGAGCACTTCTAATTCTACAATATTACTTTTTTTTGTGTATTTTCCATTTAACTTTGAAAAAATTGTCTCTCTACATTTTTTTGCCATTGATATATTGCTCGTATGTTGTGAATGATTTGCTTTTCTTCCTAACACAAATTCAAAGAGTTTTATTAGGGCGACATGTGCCTTTTCAATTTTGTCTCCATACACTTCATCCACATTCTTCAAATTATCATGTAAAATATTTAGTGTGAATAATTAACACTATGAACATGTCATGGCACCAAGTTAAAAGTACTATGAATATTATCAAACCAAATGAAGGTTCCAAACATAAAGCAAATTTAATGTTATTATAGCACTCAAAAAGTCACCACATAAAATAAACTATAAAAAAACTCTTAACATTCCTAAAAATACCCCCACAAAGTCCTTTCTACGTATGTTAGTAGGGCTTTGATAACCTAGTTAGTCTACAACCTTCATTTTATTTTTATCTTACCACCTTTTACACAAGAAAACATACAAACATTTGTATAAGTTGGTGTGAGTGAGGAAGTGAAGAGTTTTGGAACACTATCATATACAGAGACAAGAAATACAAGAGGGAAACAAATTTAAATGCTTCATGTTATGGGTTGTGATACTTTAAAATAGTTCGAAGTATTGAAAGCATTTAATCCTCCCAACCTCACAATGTTCAAAGTATTCTAAGTAAGAAAAATAAAAATATTAGTTGTTTGGCTTAAAAAATTAAAGATATTATTTTATTTGACAGAAATTACAATTAAAAATACTAGTTTATCTTAAAATGTAACTATAATGAATGAAAATTAAATTTTGAGATGACATCTTTTATAAATATTTAACTGAGATTAGGAAATTGATAGAACATTGGGTTCAAGATGTCTATTGTGATAGAACATTGTGTTCAAGATGCTTATTGTGCTTTAGTATGCCATACTTTTCAGTTCCATACACTTTGTAAGCTAAAACTTGATGAGAAGACATAAAATATTTGTTTCATAAATTTTGCAAGACAGATGAACTGTCTCAAACCTTCTATTATTGGAAAAATGTTAACCAACTCTTTAAGTATCTTGTGGTTCAATGTTTTCCTCTGTGTATCTCATGACTTCAAAGTTTTCTTCTATGTATTTCATGGATGACTATGTTGAAGTCATTATCAAACATAGTGATTATAAGAAGAATGTATGGGAATCAAAAATTGATGGAAATTTCAAATTTGTTGAAGGTGAAACCCAGTTGGAGATGGAATCCCATTGGAGGTAAACCTATGTTGGGAAAATCGAGGAGAAAAACACTGGGGAGATTAAACAATAATGAAACCTGAGTTAAACCATATAAAGAATTGACATCACCTTCAATCCAAAACTTTAAGACATTGACTTTGTGGGTATTATTTCTTATATGTTGCTTAACTTACTCATTTCTACTCAATACGGAACTAGACTCACTTGGATTCCTAACAATCTACCCCTTGAGTACGAGTCCCTTCCACATTGCTACACTCGCCCTCAAGTGAAAACCTTTTTAAACACGAGTACCTCACAAACGATCCTTTTAAAGTATCGTCATTATATTGGGACACACTTGTCTGAAAATTCATCAGGAAGACTTTCGATACAAGGATTAAGTTGTACTCGTTTAAGCAGGTCACAAAAATGGATCATCAGCTTTGGTACCACTCGTTGGAAAAATCGAGGGAGAAAAATATCAGGGAAATTAAACAAAAATGAGACCTGAGTCAGACCCAGACAAAGAATTGACACCGCCTTCAATCCAAAACCTTAAGGCATTGGGTTTATGGGTTTTCTTATATTTTCACAACTTACTCATTTCTACTCAATGCAAGATTAAACTCACACTTGCATTTCTAACAGTCTATTGAAGTTGAAACCTAGTTAGAGGTGGAATTCCATTGGAGGTGAAACCCTAAAAGTGAAGAACTAGAAATGAAAACCAAGATTACACTACATCTCAAAGAAGAACCTAAATTTTGTAAAAGTTACTCAAGGTGAAACTTTGGAGTGAAAACTAAAATTATGATACACTTCAATAATATCCCAAAGTAGTACACTTAATCGTTGATTTCTAATAGTTCCAAGTAAAAGCACGTAAAATTTTATTTAGCTCATATATAAAATAAATTTTTATTAATAAGTGAATAAAAAAATGAAATTCATATATTAAAATACAAATTATCTCATGTTAGTTACTAGAAATAAAACAATCATATATTAAAAAAATACTTTTATAGTTAGAATTTTCTAAACATCTATTTGATTTTATATATAATAACAAATTTAATATTTAATCAAACAAAACTTATAATTATATATATTTTTATTACAATCAACTTAATAAATATAATTATAAAATTATATATTATACTATTAGTATATAAACTTTATCATTTTTTTAAAACAAATTATATGAGAATCAATCTTCTTTTAGAAATATAAAATTAGAAATAAAGTTTGATAAAATATGCCAACAATAAATTTTATTAATATTTTAGTAAGATTTTATTAATTTATTAATATTTTATAAATATTTTTTTTTAATTTATAAAAATTATTTAGCATTTCTAATGTAGTATATTTAATATTTGATTCAATAGTTAAAACTTGATTATCATTTGAATCCAACTACTACTAACTAAAATTTGAATATTCTTCGAACTCAACCACTCTCGACTAAACATTTCTTTATATAAAGGTTGTGTTCTAAATGATGACAGGTTTGCTAACTAAAAGAGGATAATGTCTCACGATAAATATAGTATTAAAAATTCTCTTTTTGGTTGCAAAAGAACGTAGTAGTGTTCTTACTCACAGAGTAAGACTTGAGTATTATTTAAAGATTACACAAGCTTTAATATTATTCTTGTGGTTATTATCATTATCATCAACATTTCTTCTTTAAAAGATATTTCATATATAGAGATTGAGAATAAAAGAGTCATTGCAAATTCTTTTAGAGTCATTGTGAGTTCTTGCAAAGTTCTTCTGCTTCGTTGTTTATCCACGTTCAAGCTTGAAGATACATTAAGTGATCTTCATGTAACCCTAAATGCATGTATCTTTTTTTAAATGACTCTTTGATATACAACATGACCTATCAATCTTCAATTAGATAGCTTTTTCCAAACATAAGTAAAGCATCGAACCTGACAAGGATGACAATCTTCATATGACTGACATTCTACCTTTTCAAAAAAGTTGTTTACATGAAGCAATTTTGGATACGTTCTTTAAGATATATTTGATGTAGGCACTTGATTTCAAGATTCTCTTATAAGAAATGAAGAGACAAATATTTTTTTTAAACATAGAATAAACATTTATAAATATTTAATGTGTATCATGAGATGCTTCAGACTTGTGTATCTATTATTTGTCTAAGTAAAAACTTATCAGCCAAAGTTATATAAGCAAAATTTTATGCATTTGTTCGACTACACATAACACTTGCTTCTATTAAGATTTTATGCTTATAAAATCATATTTTATACTTTCTTATTAAGAACTTAATCAAAACAATTATAGGGTTTGTTGAACTTTGCTCTAACAATCTTTCCCTTTTTATGGTGCTTAAAACAATGAAGTTTAAAATGCACATTTTCAAAAATAATTTCATCAAATCAAGTTTTCACAAACTGATTTTTAAGTTACATAAATTAGACCATAAAGTAGAAAAAATAAAAGAAACTATGGTCTTGGACTTTTTATTGCTTGCTCTCACTTAAATAAACATCATTTGTCTAGCTCTAACTTGTCTATCTAAGCTCCCCCTTAGCTTGAAGCTTCTTCTTCTTTTCCTTCTTCTTTGTTCATCTCTTACATAGTTGCTTTTAGGCTTTATACTTCTTCCCTATAAGCTTTATCTCTATCTTTCTCTCTCTTTACCTTTCTAAACTTTATCTTGATGTTTTCTAGCTTTAATCATTCTTTAATTTTTTTCTTTAAACTCTTAATTTATTTTTTCCCTCTTAAGACCATCAAAAGATGACCTAAGATCAAAGAATGATATTTTCTCCCCTCTTTAAATTGGTACTATGTTTCCACCAAAGTCATAAAATTGAAACACTCTCCTGGCAAAGCCTTTGTAAATATATAAGCTCATTTATGATATGTCTTGACAAACTTTAGTTCAAAAACACTTTTATAGACATAATCATGAATAAAATAACCTCAATATGCTTAACCTTTGAGTGATGGACATGGTCACAATAATGAAGCAAAGAATGGATCTTATCAGCTAGAGCATCTCTCAGGAGAACTCATACCAAGAACGTGCAATGCAATGCACCTCAAGTTTTAGTTTAGTTGATTGAATTTATGCACATGTGGACTCTTTCTTACCTCAGTCTTTTTTCCTTAACGAGAGTTTTTGGCAAAGAAGATTTTAATGATTACAAGAGATTCCAATAATCCAAGAGAATTAAAAGTCATTGGAAGTTAAAAGTTCAATGGCTGAAAAGTTAAAAGCCCCCTTTTTTTAATTCATTTGTGCAGTCCATTTGCCCAATAAAGAACCATACACATCACGAACAAGGAAGTTTCATTGTGATCCTTTCCGAAACCTATTCATTCAAGGAAGATTCACAACAATCCCTCCTAAAATAGATAATTATATCTCAAAATAAAGTTGATAAAGGAAAGTAATTGATGGAAGACCCTTGGTCAAAGGACCAACAAATAGAGCCATACCCAAAAGAATAAAGGAAAATTGGGACTCAGCTAACCTCAGCAAGCCCAATCTATTATCATCATGAGTTAGACTTTAGTTTGCATATTTGTATAGAGTAGAATATGATTTTGTGAGCCTTGTAGTTAGGCCAAGTAGAATAGGTTTTTGGGCTTGTATTTAGGCCTAGATTATATTAGGGTTAGATTAGAGTTTTTAACCTAGTTAGGGTTTCAATTGGGCTTTCAAGGGCCCAAGAGAAACCCTAGGTCGGTCCTTGACAGAGAGAGGCGCATGCACCTTTCCTCCTTCACATTGAAAGCATGTGTAAGCATGTAAGAAGCATGACACTCTTAGGCACCTATTTGAAGTGAATTTAAGTTTGATTTTTCCTTTCTTTTTATCCTTTGCTTGGTCATATTAGTAGGTTATAAATAGAAGTGTTCACCTCTTGTAAAACACACTTTTAGAATGAGTAAAGAATTGTTGTCCAATTGGCCTCTTACAATCCTCTCTGGGCTAATCTCCTTCTTAGACTAAGACCTAGACTCCTTCCTAGTTGAGTTCACATCATCTCTCATCCAAACTCTCTCTAAATTCACTTCACATCGCCGAAATGTTTCCTCCAACTTAACTTCCACATTCATCATCTTAATTCCTCCATTGAAGAATCTCCTTAAGAAGAAAAAGACTATCAATAATTGGACAAACATCTATTAATTATAACAAGTGTTACAAAACACATAGCCTTCACCATCAAAATTAACAAAGAGGCTATATATAATGTCATATTCATTAAGTTTTGCTCCAAATCCCTCATCTCGATTGAGAGCTCTTTTTCATTTTAATCCAAGATAAGGCACCTATTTCTCCATGATGACCTCTCACATGCAAGCTCGTTTCTGTCTAACTCAACCCTCCTAACCTTCTCTGTCAGAGCAGCATTGGTCTCCAAAGCTAGAGTTAGAGAATTGGATGACTCAACAAACACTTCCTTCAACCTTTGAACCTTGGTGAGAGAACCCCCTTGGTTGCCTCAGCACTTAAAGTCCTTCTTTATCACAAATGCTTTAGCTTGCAACTTGAAGGAAGTAGCTTGTAACTCCTGTACAAATTTCGAGGTTACCACATTTTTTCTTGGCAGAAGTAAGGAAATAATAACCCCTTTTGTAAGTTCAAAATCACCATCAAGAAGAGGAGTAGTCAGATTGATAGCTATCTCAAACGTAGAAACCCGAGCTTTTTTCGAAGAACATCTCAACAAGGAATGCCTTTCCAAAGCCTTCTCCCTTTTCTTGTGTTTTTTCTTCTAAACATTCAAAGCATATCCAGTTGAGGAATAGCTTAACTCAAATAGTCCAGTGTCAAAGGACCCCTATCCTTCTCACCCTTGTCGCCTACCTTCCCATATTACAACCTTAGTTGGCAAAGAACATGCTTCAAGTTGGCTACAACATTCACCATGGCACTTGGAATATAGATAACCATTCAACAAAGTTAACATTGATAACAACCTGTGTAAACAAAAGAACAATACATACCATCAAAGTCAACACGACGTTGGGGCGTTAGATAAATATCAAGAATCTTTTGGGTGGGTAACTATCATGAAAGTTGATCTAGTATCCTTAAAACTGTATTATCCTTGACATTCATCATTGACCTCGACCAATTCTTATAGCATATAGGGTTTCTCATCCAATAAAATGGAAATTTTGCTTCTCACCATCGTAAAAAAATTTACGGCCTAACGACTCCTCTACAACCTTAAAAAAAGATTTTGCATGACAAAGTAAAGGGAGTAAATAAACAAGTACTCAGTTGACTAACCAGAGATAACCACCTGATCAGATTCGATGGTTGAGTACTATAAAAGTGCATAAACACTTTAGGAGAAGGACTCAAATAAAACATATCACAACTTAAACAAAAAGCTTGCAAGAATGTCCAATTGTTGGTATGGAGTTGTATTGGCACAACATACAAAACTCGCAAAACACCCGTAATGAACTCATCCAAGTGAAAATGCACATGAACATCCATAAATAAATACGTACACATATAGAATAGGAGAACCTTCTCATCCATGACAAACATTAACGTTGCAATGCTCAATGGAAATAATCCAAATCTTTGTATTCTTCGACAACATTGGAACACTCACAACAATGGACTCAATCATAGATGACCACCTATACTTGGAGAAATACTCTGTCACCCTTGAATCAACCCATTCATAGCTTGACCAAGGAGGAAGGTTAACCTTCAATTGCTCGGCGAAGAGGTTGCATGCCTTCCTGACAGCATCCCCTTAACATTAAAGGTCACTCTCGGATGCCAAATACACCCTGTCACAATTAACCGAGGATTCTCCACCATCACTAGATGACCCCCCCCCCCCCCCCCGAAGAACTCAAAACGCTTGAAGAGGAAGACATGACTAACTTGATAGCACAACAAAATCATGCACCTAGCCACTACTCGGTGATCCCATACAAGAAACTTTCGTTTATATATGACCAAAAAATAAGGCCAAAGGTATCGTCATGAGCATTCACCAACCGTAAGATATCTTCACATCCAACGGTTACCATACAAAGTTGTTCACACTCCTCGGGAAAATATGGTCAGCAATCACTTCATGTCAAAAGAAACTTGTCTTACAATCCCTACACATCGCACGACTCAACGTGGGTCAGAAAAAATGTATATATAGGTATGAGATAATCTCGACCAAGTACATATAAAGGCCCAAGAAAATACCGATTAAAATCTACAAGAACTTCTTTTACAAGCATACTGATATCATCTCGGTCCAAAGCGACATCAACCAAAGCTTGTAAAAAAATTTCAAAGGTAATTGTTACAAAAATGTTCTAGTCATAAAATCCTCAAACATAAATACTCGATAAACTGATAAGTCTTCAAAAAAAGAGTCAAACACGTCTCAAACACCTGAAATGATGATTATTAGGATTATTGATAAATATGATTATTAGAATAATTTAACTAATCAAAAAGTAATCAGTTGTTAAAATTAATGGAACATACTAATTTAAATCCACTAAAACTTATTATAACTCTATAAATAAGTTGACATTTTACAAATTTAACAAACATTCAATGAGATCTATTATTTATTACTATATTGACATCTATTATTCATTACTATATTCGAGAAGAGTGCTTCTTGCATATACAGCCGTTCAAGGACTTATCTAGATCTACTTTGATGACAATGTATTCAATAGTATAATAAGAATCCTCTCCATCCATGTAAGAACACCTTATCTTACTCCAATAATAAGCAATCACACATTTTATTATATTAATTACACACTAATAATCAATTTCACGGTGAATGACTAATTAATCGTATGTGATCTTGACTTTGAATTTGTCCATTGGATATATATGTTTTGTAAATTTAAAATATGATGGAGTTTTTAATCGGTTATATAGTAGGTTTGAATTTATCCTCGAACTTATCATAAACTGTTGTATTTAAAATGAGAAGTGTCCTTCTAGGCTTAATCTTCTAGATTCATATTACATCAATCATCAATTCTTATTTTCCACACACTTACACCCTTGATTTCAGATTTGACTACTGTTCTGAACGTGAAACTATTTTCAACATAAACGCAACTGTAGTAAAAGCAAATTTTATATAAACTTTTGAAATATGTTATTGTGAAATAAATTTAAAAAAAAAACATATATACAACTTTTAACAAAATTAAGTTCACAACATTAAGAGAAACCAAAATTATATTCATCAAAGCATAAATTGACATTAACAATGTTATTGCTTGGTTGGCACATTCATAATCAGATATATAGAATTAGTCTACTACTTATGTACACACATAGTTAGAAGCTTAAAATAGTTGCGAAAATTCACACCGAATCTAATGAATTATATGCTATTTATTTTTAATTATATAATCTTAGCGAACACTCCAGTATCTACTTAATTTGGACTGTGAGGTTCAACAATATTTCTTAATGTAGTGTCATGTGTGCATATAATAATAACACTGATTAAAAAACACAACAGGGTTTAACAATATTTAGGGGATATTGGTGGCGCAGAATCGTTCATACCAATTTTGAAAATTTGAATGAACATAACCACATCAGACATTGAATGTCGTACTTCTTTCACATGGACACACATCTAACGTATTCATATATTATTAAGGTTGTGATGTGAAAGGGAATAAGGTTCAGGTTGAATTTTACTTTATATATATAATCGTAATAAACAGCATCACCATGACGTCACTATAACCACATTGGAGGAAGAAAATATATGAAGTGTCACATTAAATTAAACCGGGAATGGGAAATGAGCATGAAGCAAGATTATGGTTACCTTAAAAATTATGGGTTAGGAGAAAAAAAGATGCAGTGTCTTGAATTTTGGTGATGAAAAAGCATTTTATTTTTTGAATAGTTTATTTTAAAAAATAGTATTTTCAGAAAATAATGTTTTTAAGAAAATAGTATTTAGTTAGATTTTACATAAATGTGAATTCGACTTTCTTAAGTTAAAAAAAAATTTCTTTTTTGATAAAATAAAAATGTCACATTTTTATTATTATTTAATGTTATAAAGAATTTAAAATGTTGATAAAGTATATCATGTCATTTTTAGAGTTTTGATAAATATTTTATCAACTAAATATATTTTAATCATTATAAGAAATCATATTTTATTATGAAATAAATAAATAAATAAATAAATAAATTAATTAAAAAAAACTCTTTTACCAAACATCTGGAACGTCTTTTTAAACGTGATTTTAACTTGGAAATCGAATTGCAGAATAATGCAAATTTGCACATAATGAATTCTTTACTGAATATATATTGTTTCTTAGTTGGAGTTTTGAGATGTTGCTTACAAGAAAAAATAAATAAAAAAAAAGGTATTACTGAACATGAAGATGAACAAATTACAATATCATTTTCAATGTCTTCTCTATGTTGAATGTCTCCTTTTGAAATGAAAACTCATTTGTGGAAAGCTTGTTAACTTAATATATTAATTTTTGGCACATGTTAGCTATAACACAATTCAACCATTGCTTCGACCCGTGTCCTCAGTTTATGCTTTGCATTGTTGGAATCCACGAGGCATAGTGCGTTCATTGACAAATTGCACACAGTGCCCAGATAAAATTCATTACAAACTATGACCTTTTCACGTCTTAATTTTTATACATGGATTTCATTATTTTCATTTTTTTATCATGTCACTTTTTCTTTCCTCTCAAAGTATATACGTCCCAAAGATCAAAGGGAATGAAAAAAAAAAAAAAAAAAAAAAAAAAGAAAAAAAAAAAAAAAAAAAAAAAAAAAAACAAATTTCATATTCTTTTCATAAGCACAGCATGCCCTTCACCTAACTACTAGCTTCTAGCTAGCTATGATGTGGTCCTCAGATTCCCTCCAAGTGGT